>Ga0080006_1149791_pt1 | contig 28455 bp, 27 predicted proteins | sample RS3BMetagenome_FD_69209 | JGI IMG/M metagenome (GOLD analysis project Ga0080006, IMG submission 69209) | Ferric oxide microbial mat and aquatic microbial communities from Rainbow Spring, Yellowstone National Park, USA - RS3B (SPADES... ...
TACCGGCCTCTCGCTTTGCTCGTACTGGACGCGGAGCCTCCAGGTGCAGTCCGATTCTTCCGCCTCAGGCGGCCCCCCTTAGGGACGCACGAGACAAAGGAGGAATGCTCAAATGAACGTGTACGAAATCGTAACGGCCAAGATCATGCAGAAAATCGAAGAAGGGACCGTACCTTGGCGCAGGCCGTGGACGGGTGCAGGGGTGGCCGTTAACTGGCGCACACAGACGCCGTACCGAGGCATCAACGCGTTTTTGCTCGATCCCGGCGAATACGCTACCTTCAAGCAAATTCAGGCCGCTGGGGGACACGTGAAGGCAGGGGAGAAGGGGCATCTCGTCGTCTTTTGGAAATGGCTGGACAGCACGAATCAAGAGACAGGAGAGTCCGAACGCGTGCCACTCCTGCGCTACTACACCGTCTTTCATGTGCTAACCCAAGCACAGGGACTCGAAAGCCGTCGACACCTCGAGACGTGGGACCACAGTCCCATCGAGAAGGCCGAAGCCGTCCTTCAGGCTGTTACGAACGGCCCGCGCATCCAGTACGCTGGGGGCCGCGCTTTCTACCGCCCTAGCGCCGATCTGGTGAGCGTACCTCCGTTAACAGACTACGCACACCCGGAGGAATTTTACTCCACCTTGTTCCATGAGCTCATCCACTCCACAGGGCACCAAAAAAGACTCGCGCGCCCTGGCATCATGGAAGTCCATCAATTCGGCGATGAGATCTACAGCAAAGAAGAACTGATTGCCGAACTCGGAGCCTCCATGCTGTGCGCGACCTGCCACCTTGATTCGCACACGCTGGACAATAGCGCCGCCTACTTGAATGGATGGCTTCGCGCTTTACAAGGGGATAAGCGCCTTGTCATCACGGCCGCTGCACAGGCCCAAAAGGCTGCTGATTGCCTCCTCGGGACACAAACAAACGAACAACAAGACGACATGACGGCCGCCTCATAGGCGGCTTTTTCTATACAAATTGTCTATGATTTTTTATTATCGTCTATCATCATCTTGTTTCCTTGGGGATTCTGTCGATCTCACTCGACTGACTCTTGCCGATCCTAGCAAAAAGTGCTAGATTGTAGACACAATCACATGAACGGAACGGTGGGCAAAGTAAAGGCCCCAACGGTGTTGAAAGCACCGTTGGGGCCGGCCCTCTCGATCGCAGCAACGATCGAGATATCTGCTCCCTCGATCGCAGCAACGATCGAGAAAGCAACTTGATACAATCTCAAGAGTTATGACTCTATTATACTCCTTGTGAGTACAGAGAACAACACTCTTGTGAATGTAGACCCAAGCGGCATTTCTCGACAGCAGGTTCGAGAAAGCCGCTTTTGTCGTTTCGATAGGGGGTAACGCGATGCGTATTACGCCGATTCCGATTATTGTTCTCCCTTCTCTGGCCAAACGCGCTGGCCTCCATGAAGCCATCCTCTTGCAGACGCTGTATCTACTGCAAGCGCGCGGCTTTCGAGTGCACGAGGATGAGGACTACGCCTGGGTGTCGTTGACCTACAACGATTGGGCCAAGGTACTACCGTTTTGGAGCCCGACTCAAATTCGTCGCATTGCAAAACGTGCCGGTGAAGCCAATCTCATCGACTCCAAGATCATGTACTCTGCGCTCGAAAACACGAAGTGGTATCGCGTATGTACCTCGATGCTACTGCCCGCCGAAATGGATGAATTAGAACTGATGGCACGCTCTTTTCGAGGAGGACGATCCCAATGAACAACGAAGAATTTATCCTACGCTTGGGCAAATCCAAACAGGACAAGTTTTATGAAGAGTTTTCGATGCTCCATGACGAGACGGTGTTTGAGATCATTCGTGCCGCCGGCTCCGAAGCGTTCGCGCTCTATTATGCGCTCAACAGCTACACAAGAGGAAAGACTGGCGTGATTGCTTTCCCCAAAAACGATACGTTGTCTTCTTTGCTTGGAGCCAACATACGCAGTATTCAACGCTGGAAACAAAAGCTCAAAGAGCTTGACATCATCTGTGTGGTCCCTTGTTACTTGCCAGACGGACGACAAACCTCCAGTGTCACTTTGCTAAATGCTGCCTATCCCGAAATCCCGGACGGATGGGAAGTGTATAAACCGGGTTCCTTTATCAAGGTCTATGGTCAGCTCCCACAGTTCATTCCCGCCACCCTCGAAAAGTCCTATACAATGGCCCATGACAAAAATGTCGCGGGCATGAATCCGCCGATATTGACTGACCTGTCAAATTTGACAGGTCAAGAAAATGGCCCACGACAAATCTGTCATGGGCAAAATATCGGCCATGACATATCTGTCGTGGCTGCCGCGACAGATATGTCATCCTCCCCACCTCCCGTGAGCCCAGATGGGACAAGGCCTGCTATGCCCTTTTTTGAGGCTGAACTAAATGTATTTGAATCCTATGAAGAAGAAGAAGTTGGGGTAGCCCAAAATAATCCTATAAATCCTCAAAATCCAATCGTCATTTCGGTGGCTACAGACGTCCTTCAACGGGATCTTCATCCAGACGAACATAAACTATTGCGAGATATGCAACTAACCGGCATTCGCGAGGAGACGATCATTCAAGGCATCCGAGATTCGTCTTTCTCTTTCAAGCCGAAATACGCTACAGACCGAATCAAAAGTCTTCAATACTGCACCGGTCGCATTTTAGAGTTACACGCCGTCTTACAGAGTGCGCCTACTGCGCTTTCCGTTGGGGCAGGGGAGCGTACAGCCTCACGACGACCAGGCAATCAACGTGTCACCGAAACAGACACGAACCGCCGAGTGATTCCAGCCGCACAACCTGGTAAGTACGATCGGTTTTACGAGATCTACAAGGCACGCGAACAAGCGTCCTCAGAAACAACATGATCCGCTCAGCTCCCATCACTTTTTCCTTCGTGACCGGGGGGATTTACGATGGTTTGTCACTTTCTATGCAGATCAGTTGGCCCCCATTTCACGGGGTGACAAAGGGACTCCAGCATCCATGTATAGGCTGTTTCGATGCTTACTTGATGCGCAGAGCGTCGTTATTTGTCACTTAGAGTCCTAGGACGCTGATCGGCTTTAGCCGATGCCCGAAGGGATAGCATTTCTTGTCGTCAGCGAGCCTTCAGAACCATTTCCGAGGCTACATCAGTTGACGAAACGCAAGGGACAAAGGACCTTGGATACCCCCTATGGGGGTTGCAGGATAAATAGACGTCATCAGACGTCTAAAAAACCTTGCTGTGCAAGGTTTAAAGTGCTGTTTATTGGTTTGTTTACTGATGCCTATTTTCATTGTATACTAGATGCATAGGGGGTTATGTGATGTCACGACGCACAATGAGACTGACCAATGAAGCGGATGCCTTGCTGGAAAAATACATAGTCGGTCTGCAAAAATCCAAGACTCAACCGGTCACGATTGGGGATCTCGTATCACGATTTATCATCGAAGGGATTCAACGAGACTTGTCCAAAGCGGCTCGTGTCGACGAACCGATTAGTAACAAGGAGGTGATGGACCTCGTAAAGAAAGAGTCCAATCGGCTCTCTGCTATTTTGTCGTCTCAGGGCATTGATCTGGCGATGATGCTCTTGTACTTGCTAAACGAACAGTATCAAGATGCACGTGCCACCAATCCTAAAATCACCCCAGGTGACATCTACGAGACGTCCCGTGCCGAAGCGGTCCGATATGTGCAGCGCGTCAAAGCCTATGGCGCAAAAGCTTCCGGTCCCACTTAATTGAAGATCACTTATGATTTATAATCATTATCTATAGGAGGTGTCCACTGTGGGACAAAGCGTGGTCAAGATCAAGTATTCTCGCAGTGTCACCAAAGTCACGACAAACCTCAAGTACATTGGGTTTCGATCCCGTGAGTTAAATCAGGACAAGGGATACTTCACGGCGACAGAGAATCGCACGAAAGATTATCGCCCTTTTTTGCAGGAGATGACATCCCATCCTGCACTGCAGCACGGCGCGACGGTCAAAGCGCACATGATGTTGCTTTCGTTTCGACGAGACGATTATGACGCGCTTAGGGCAGGGGGGGCCAAAATCGAGGACGTCACACGAGAATGGGTGCAGCAATTGGAGCGCAACAAAGGCATGCAGCTCCAGTGGATGGCGAGTTTTCACGACAGCGCCACCCATCCTCATGTCCATTTGACGATTCGTAGTGTAGGGACAACGGCCACCGGTCAGAACAAACGCTTATTCATCACCCAAGACGACATGCCAGTACTGCGTCAACAACTCGATGATCAACTGAGAAGGAAAGCACAGTATCCCGTTCTGCCGGATTTGAGTGATACGTTACGTGCGCCATTTCTTGCTAGCATGCGGACCTTTATGCGAGACACCTTTGATACTCGAGACCTTGACTATCGTCCGCAGCGTCTTCGGCGCAAACAACGCCGTGAGCAACAGCATAGGGGGCCGAGCCTATGAAAGTGCGTATGGCACTGACCCCTAAGCTCAAGTGGTACATCGTGCAAACTGCACTGTTGTGGATATTGGTGGCGATCATCGTACTCGATGGTCTTGGCGCGTCCGAGTTTTGGTTGCAGCATCGCCATCTCGCTTTCTCTCAAATCGCCAACGGGGCTCGCACGTTTCGCTACTTTAGTCAAGCCTTTTCATTCACGCATCACCTCGTCGTGATCACCTGGCTATGTCTTCTAGCGCTTCTTTTTCTCGCTTATCTTCCGATTCTGCGCCGACTCGTGGGTGAGCGAAAGCAGTATGAACAGCGTGACGATTATGCCTCACATGGTACTGCACGGTTTATGACCAAGGGGGAGGTGCGCAAGTACTTTTATCGTACGCAAAAAGGCATTCTGGTGGGCAGCTACGATGCACAAGAATATTGGCCGGTTACACTGGACAAAAACGCACCTGAACCGTCATGGAGACCAAAGCAGGCCGCCTCAGCGTATGCTGTGCATCCCTTTGACGATGTACTCAACAATCAATACCTGATCATCGGGCCACCAGGCTCGAACAAAACCACAGGGTTTGTGCTCCCTAATGTGTATCATCAGTTGCAACTTGGCTCTACGATCGTGGTTACGGATCCCAAAGGTGAAGTCTACAAATTGACGGCAAACTATGCGAAACAACATGGATATGCCGTGATCGTACTCGACTATATTTATTTCTCCTATGGGCATCGGTTCAACAACTTGCAGTACATCCGGTCAGAAAAGGACATCAAAACCGTCGCCAACGTGTTCATGGGGGCGACCAAAGGCAAAGACGAAAAAGAAGATTTCTGGTCCCAAAAGGCACAGTCTCTCCTGACCGCTTTAATCGGCTACGTACTGTGTGAAAAGGGACGTAAAGGCACGTGGGGCGACGTCTATGACTGTCTTGTCGATCAAGACTTGCTTGATCCAAAGCGAGGTCCTTTTATCGTCCAACAGACAGGGCTAACCGGATTGTCCCTGACCGAGTACAAAGCCTTCATTCGCGCAACCGATGAAGTACGAGAAGGCGTCATTGCGACCCTGGCCAGTCGAATGCAGACGTTTGCCATTGATGATGTGCGCAAACAATCTGCCGACACAGATTTTGATCTTTACCAGATCGGCTACGAAAAGACCGTCATCTACGTCTGGATCTCTGACAGTGACACGGCGTTTCGGGCACAATCGGCGCTGTTTTGGAACACGTTTTTAAACGCCCAATACGAGGCTGCGAGACGCACGGATGATCGGCTGGCGCTCACTGTCGTGCCCATACTCGAGGAGATGGCCAACATCGGACGCATAGATGACTACATGACCAAGTTAACAACCATGCGGGGACGGGGACTCAAACCGCTGCATATTTGGCATAGCATCCCCCAACTCCAAGCGGTCTACGGCAAAGAAGAGGCAGCCGCCTTTATGGGTGCATGTGATACCACAATCGTGCTTGGCAACAACGATTTGGAGACAGCGAAAGTACTCAGCGAGTTGGTAGGGGATACCACCATACGTGTAGCGAACCAAGGTGAACGAGCAGCCGCGACCCTCAATGCGCAAACCGAACAACAAACATACCAAGGGAGGCGTCTCATGCAAGCTTCGGAATTGCGGGCAATGGAGAATCAATTTACGTTGGTACTGCAACGCGGTCGTTCACCCGTATTACTCAAAAAAGCACAATATCGATACTGGGAGACGATGGGGACCAAACGTCAATTGTGTGAGGCCGCGCATCTGAAAGACTTGCCTCGATATGGACAGGGCGCGCGAGTCGATGACCTCACTGACTACACGTTTTTGCGTTCCCTACAACCACACAAGAACCTCCCTGTTGAACCCGTCAGTGCAACAACCGCTGACTTCTTGGGCGCTGCGATCGATGACACCGAGGGGGTCATGTCATGATCCTGATGATCGTGTCGCCCCGCACGCACGAACGTGCCAGTGCTCGCCTGGAAGCAGCCGGCTATCCGGTGGTGTCTTATCTTGAGGACAAAACACAAGTCGAAGATGCCATCCAGATGCATGCCATCCGCGTTGCCTTCGTCGATGACAAAATCGGATTTGCTGCACATACCCGATCACTGTGTGAACGCACGGGGATTCCCGTACTCCCATTTGAGTTTGATTATCAAGAACTCCTTCGAATCGTTGCTCCCTATTTCAAGCAGGGAAGGGGAGTCCTGAATTCAGAATCACGACAAGAACGGGTCAATAAGGAAAAGGTGTCTACGGAAGCTGACGCTATCCCTGAAGGCGCTGCATTACCGCAAACCGATCTTGCCTTCGCACAGCAAGACATGCGCGTGCGGGTATCCCAGCTGCTACGACCAGCGTTGTCTAAGACAGAGACAAAACCCTCGACCGCAGCGACGCCTGTTGTCGATCCTACTCCGGCGCAGCGTATTATCGAAGAGCGCATCATTGAGCGCGAACGAATCGTGGAAGTGCCGGTCGAAGTGCCTGTAGATCGCATTATCGAGCGCGAGCGGATCATTGAGGTACCTGTGGATCGTGTTGTGGAGATTCCTGTACAAACCGGTATCACACAACGGTTTGTCGTAGTTACCTCCGCCTATCCACGTTGTGGCGTCACTTTGATTGCCACCTTGGCGGCGCAATTGCTTGCGCAGGCCCACGTGCGTGTTGCAGTGATCGAAGCGCCAGGCATCACACCCGCTCTTTTGGATCTGATGGATTTACGCGAGCATGCCAACGGATCCGACTGGCGTACAGCTCGACCAATTGTGCCAATTGAGCGCGATGGTATCGCGTGGTTCCCTCTGTACGAAGAAACGATGCTTCAAAACGCAGAAGATCATGTCGATACACTGTTGCGACTGGTGTATCGGTTACGAGACTACCCGCTTGTTTTGCTCGACGCCGGCAGTCAATTTTTTCACGAGGAGATCTATGACATCGCAGACCAGGTGTGGTGGGTGCTGGACTCAGATCCCGTGCGCATGGCACGTATGCATCGTCCGAATGGTTCTGCCGAACAGGCGTACTATGCGCACATTCAAGGCCTTCCGTTTTCTCGCGTGCAAACTGTCCTCAATCGAAGCAGTCGGACTCTCCGGCAGAATCGAGATCTTTTCCAAGGGGCTGTGCATCTTCCTGCTTTGGATCACGAGGCCTTACAACAAGCGCTATGGCATCTTATGCCCCCGTTACGAACTGGCGCACTCCAAGAAGCCATAGCCAGCGCGTGGAATCCGCTTATCTCTGACTGGATGCCTAGAATCGAAAGGAAAAAGAAATTTCGTATAGGAGGTAAAAAACAACAGGTGGTTGAGTAGCTGTATTCAAATCGACGCGCTCGACAAGCCTGCAGTAAGATCATACAATAGATTCCGAGCACAGGGACTTCTGGTTGGGCAAAGGACATCAGATGGGGTTTTTCACCCGTTCAAAAAAGCATCTGGAGATGATTGGCCTATGGCTTTCAGCAAGCTATTGGGTGCTCCGGATCGTTTTTTTGATACTGGGGCATCTGCATCTGACTACACTGTAAGCTTCTCTTGAGGGTGTCATCGGCTGAGCGTACGGTAGTAGGAACAGTAATCCTTTCGGCAAAGGGTTCCTGCTATCGATCCCACTCAGACCAGGAGTCCTGCTCTGCGCACAAGCCGATGACACTCTTGTTATCTTATGCTCTCCATGATTGCCAGTATGTAACCACATAAAACAAATGATCCGCTCGGCAGCGGATCATTTGCCCCACTATATTCAAAGGACACCACACTGTAAGAACACTCTTTTTCAGCCCCATGTTACTCTTTTCTCATGCATATGTCAATAATATTTTGGGCATCTCTGAAGCTAGTCAAGCTCAACTCCGTATTGTGAGGAGATGTCACGATATGTCCTCGGGCCAGTTTGGCGGCTGCTTCAGGTGACCCTCTCTATGTAATTTCATTGCATACAAAAACAACTCGTGTCGTAGGACGTTCTTCTGGTTAACATGGTGTTCCATACACTTTGCGATCACACGCCGGTATAGATCTTTGGGTACAGCAAACACCCATTCCGACCACTTCTTATCCTCCGGTAATTCCTCCGCACTTCCCAGTTCCAATCGATGGTCTAGCTCTTCTAGCACCGCCGTGATCATCACTTTTTGCTCGATCTCTGCTTGAAAGAGCCCAAGTTTCAGATCTTCCTGAAATCGCGCAGGAACCCGGATCCGCACGGTGGTCGTTATATTTTTATCGCTTGAAAGTCGCGGCAATTACGCATCACCCGATTGCGTTTTTCTCACTATAGCACACCGCCGTTTCTTGAATTTTCAGATTTACTAATTTCTTTATTTCTTAAATTCTTTATTTACACATGCGGATTTTATGCTAGACTAGTGTTGGAAGATATGCAAGGGGGAATGCCCGTGAGGTGGAGTTCAAGATCATGGTTTCGTCCGGCTATCACTGCAACGGTTTTTGTTGCCGGACTTGCCTTGATCGTCACGTGGGATTTGTATCTGAATCCTAAGCTGACGGAAACGACGGTGTTGGTCGCGGCTCAACCGATTCTGGCTAACACCACAATCACCGCCAGTGATCTGTCGGTTGAGAAGATCTTGCGCACTGATCTCATTTCAAATGCGGTCGACGACGCAGCGCTTTTGCTTGGTAGGACCGCCACCGAACACATCGGTCCGGGACAACAGTTTGCAACCTATATGATATCCGAAACAGATCTATTGCCTAACGGAGTTTATAACACGTACGTCATACCGAAAGCTTGGATGTTCGCCCTGCCGGCGATCGTACGTCGAGGGGACCATATCGATCTCTACACCGTACCTTCTTCGTCAACAAAGGATGTACCCATGCTGCCACGGCAAGCGCTGCTTACGAACGTCCGGGTGGAGTATGCTCTCGATTCGTCTGGTCAGGAAGTCATAAATGCCAATCCAAACCTGAACGCAACCAGTGCAGAAAATCGCGAGAATTCCACTGCGACGATCTCTGAACTGGATGTTTTGTTGACCCCGACGCAGTGGCAATTGTTGCTACAGGCTTGCGCAATCGGCAGTCAGCAGTTGGTTATCAGCGACTTGAACGGATAGGAGAACCCCATCTTGTACTACTTGATCACGGATACTGCGTCACTGATACAGGCGTTTGCCGGTTATCCCTTCGAGGTCTTGTCTGATCCCGATAGCCTCGTATCGTCCCTACAATCCGACGATACGGTCGTTCTGTCGGCTCCTCTTGTGGCCATGCAAGTATTTGGCGAGATACGAAAACGGTACCCAGACACCGAGATCTATTATGTGTGCGATCACACCCCAACCCAGATGGAAGGCATGTTGGCCAGCACCAACAAGATCCAGCTGATCCCGCCGGGTGATCCCGCCTTGGTGCCAGCCATCGTCGAGACCGGACGCGCTGAATCCCAGACGGCACAGCGCAAACTCGTGGCCTTTATTGGGGCTGTGCCCAATATCGGATTGACACAGACCGTTCTTTCCATTGCCGACTCTCTGTCTTCGTCAATCGAGGACATCGGGGTTCTCGGGTTGAATCTGTACGACGAAGGCCCTGTGCAAGAGGCCGAATCCAATCTCAATAGCATCAAACCCTATTTGTCCGAGGCCGAGTTTGCCATCACGACGTTGCAGCGGTACCTGATCAGGAGAAAGTTCAGTTACCTCCCTGGCAATCGGGAGTATCTGCAGATCTATTACTACACGCCCGAAGAAGCTCGCGCCTTACTGGACGTGTCGTCTCAAACCTTTTCTCTGACACTCGCGGATTGTGGCGCGTACCTGGACACGGCTATGGCCTGTGAGACACTACAGGCGGCTGATTTGATCTTTTTGTTTACGCAAGATACACACAAGTCGTTTGACCGCTTGGAGAAATCGTATGTCCAAGTGCTGCAACGCCTCGGTCTTGACACGGATCGGATGGCGACCATTGTCATGGGGGCCAACAATCGTAATCTCACGAAATTTCGTGGCCTGCCATCCATCGCGGACATCCCTCATCTGCACTATCGAGACGTGCAATTGGCTGAGCGATCGGGACAGTACTTGACCACACTCAATGACCCCGCTTATCAACAAGGCATTCAAAATGTTGCCCAGGTTATCGCAGCTCGCTACTCGATGACGCTCGAAGTGGCTACGACCAAGATGCGCTCCACCCTCTTTGGGAGGCGGGGCTAGTGGCTGCACTCGAACTGCAAGGGAAGTTTTGTCTTGCTGGCTATTTGTCCACTCGCATTGTGCGCCAACATACGACTCATCAGGATGCTCCTTTTCGACAGCTGTGCCGGCAAGTCAAAGAGCACTTGGATGATTCGCTCAACCGTGTTGACAGTGCCGAGTTTTTGCAACTCCAACACGAAGCCATCATCGGCAAACGAGGGGCGCAAACCACCTTCAAACGGCTGATCTCAGAATTTTTGCGGCGGGAATTGCTGGACGACGTCCCTTATCCCCCTTACTACGCCAGTCTGACCGAAGGCGTATTTGAGAAGTTGTATGGACTCGGTCCCTTGTCACATTGGTTCCGTCAGCCCCAACTGCAAAGTGCTGAAGTCAATGGCACCGCCATTTTGTATCAACGGGGTGCGGGTAAGGAGTTACAGGACTTTCACTATGAGTCTTTGGATGAGGTTCAAACGCTCATCACAAGACTGACGATGCGAGACGCCTCCACACAGGTCAACGAGTTTGCCCCGTTCGAGGAGCTCGAAATGGAAAATGGGACACGCGTGACCATATGGGTGCCTCCGGTGACGCCGCATCCGATTCTTGTCTTTCGTAAATACCCGTTTCGGGTGTTTACCTTTGCGGAGGAGGCCCGCCATCACACGGTCGATGGTACGCCAGAGGCCCAAGAATGGCTGCAACTGTTGGCTGCACCTTTGCTCAACGTCGTGATCTCCGGACCGAAAAACAGTGGGAAAACGACGCTTGCGAAAGTCTGGTACCACTACCGACCGCCGCACTATCAAACCGCCACCGTAGAGCGTGATATGTACGAGATACGTCTTACACAGGATTTTCGGGATCGGGCCGCCTGGATTAAGCCCTTTCGACTCACTGAGGCACAGATTCGTGATTTTCTCCCTGGGTTACTGCGCTCCGATTGTAAGTGGATCTTCTTCCCGGAGGTGCGTTCTGTCGAAGTGGATCTCGCCTTTGGGGCAGCCGAGCAGGGATTCCCGGTGCTCATGACGTTTCACGCAACGGACGTGGTCAACATGCCGGGGACCATGGCACGACGGGTGATTGACGCCTACCCCCATCGCTCCTTCCTGTCCGAGTACTTACGGATTGGCCGCACCCTTGATCTTGTCGTACGGATGGAAGAGTTGCCTGATGGCACGAAGATCCTTGAGTCCATTGATGCCATCGTGTTTGACGATCTGACCAATACGGTCACGATTCACCCTTGGATGCGGTACGACTACAACGATCATCACTGGCACTATCGATTCGATGTGCCGGCTTCCTTGGCCAAACGACTCCATCGAGAGTTGGGCAGTCAATATGCACGGTTTATCGAGCTGTTTTCGAGGTTGGCACAGCAACAACCTCTGATCGCGGATGTTTTACGTCCTGACCTGAACGTCTTTGTGCAGAGGGAGGTGCGCTAAACAGGATGGACCTGCTGCTGACCTTTGCCTCTATTGGCATGCGCGTACTGGCGTATGGAGCCATGCTCTTTGCTTTATGGACGCTCACCGCCGATCTTCGTCAAGATGTGGGACGTCAGGTGTGGTATCGGATTGGCCGGCGACGCATGGTACGTCGCCGAGACGAGGCTCCCCGTCGCGCACTCTTGCCCACCGCCTTACAACATCACTTGCTATCTCTGTTGGAGTCCGCACTCAACCGTGCGGCCGGTGATCGTACGGTGATGACGTTCCTGCGTATCACGGTTGCACTTGGCGTATCGATGGCCGTCGCCGTGCTGTGGAGCACGCGCAATATCGAACTGACCCTTGTGGCGTCTATCTTGGCACTGCTGTTCCCCTACTTTGTTCTGCGCTATCGGTTGTATAACGAGCGACTCGCTCGTTCCAACCAGATTCATCTGCTCGTACAGCTGCTGCTCAGCCAGTACCGTATACGCGGCGGCAACATCTATTTCGCTTTACGGGACACTGCCGATCGTCTACACACACAGCATTCTTCTTTGACGCGCCCTGTAGCCCGGCTGCTTGTCACCGTACAGGGCATGGCAAATGAAGAGGAAGTCCTTCGTGCGCTGGAACTGTTTGTCTACTCGATCCAAACGTCTCTTGCACAACAACTCGGGGCCATCCTTTCCACCGCGCTCATTACGAAACGGCCCATTGAAGCGCAACTGCGATCGCTCGACGAAGAGATCACGAAGATTCAACAATCACTGGACGAAGAAAAGTCTGAACGAGCGGATAACGTCGGACTCGGGTTCCTGCCGATCGTCGCGTTTCCTGTTGTAGAACTGTTTTTGCTCTGGCAGTCAGGCACAAAGTTCTTATCGTTACAGTTTGGAGGTGATGGATCGACCTACTTTGTGCTCGCGCTGACGGGTAGCATCGCCGCATTCCTGATCGCCATTTTTACCCGTCGCCCCAAGATCGATCTATAAAGGAGGTGATAAAACGTGCAGGATGTGGTGGGTTTCATTCTGGGTATGTCGTTGCTAATAGCGGTCACCAGCCTGACGTGGTGGGCGGTTCCTTCCTCCTCACCGAGGGGCTTGGCCCGACTGCGCATACTGGCGACACAGCAAACGATGCGCAATCGATTGCGGCACTGGGCCATGAACGAGGACCTCGATGTAGAGTTTGCCACAGCGGGACTCTCGTGGCTCACGGCGAGCAAATGGGCACTCATTCGTGCGATGTTATCCGCTGTTGGATTCTTCGTGGCGCTCTATCAGTACCAAGTATCTGGTGCGTTGGCGTGGCTTGTACTCCCGTACATCGTGTGGATGCTGTTTCGGCCCACCGCACCGTCTTTGCTTTTGACGGCACTGCGCTATCGCCAGGCACAACGCCAGTACGATATCAACCGAGACTTGTATACCTTCTACCTCCTGCTGATTCAGGAGCTGGAGTTGCAAAGCCAAGAGGAGGCCAAGAACCTGTATCAGACTCTGCGGCGCTTGCAGTACTTTTTGCCGAATCTCAAGCACCCCATTCAAGAGCTGATCTTGTACTGGTCTGATAGTCCAGAGCGGGCCATCCAACGGTTTGGTACCCAGATCCGCACCAAGGAAGCACAGTACCTCGCGCAAGTCTTGTTGGACGTGCATCGATCGACGCCGGCGGCGGCCATGGATATCTTGCATAACCGATTTGCAGGCTTTCAAACCGATCGCATTGCTGAAAAGCAAAAACTGCGCAAGATGCGACACACCCTGATCTTCTTTGTGCTCATGGCCTGTACTGTACTCGTCGGGCTCAACGGCATGATGATGGTCAGTCAGTATATCACCGGGATTATTTCTAGTCCCTATAACCACGCGGGTCCATCGGGGCCTTAACTTCAGGAGGGATCGCCTTGAAAAACACCATTTCAACGTATATGGCCATTGGTTTGACAGTACTGGCTATCGGATATTTCTTGTATAACGTGGGTTGGAAAGCGGTCGATGGTGTTGCCACTGGCACCACGACAACGATCACCAACGGCGTGAACCAACAAACCACCACGGCGAGCGGGACAGCTCCCTAAATTCAAGGGGCACGTGGCCCTTTGGGAACCATCTAGGAGGGAGCGTTACCGATGAAAACGGCGATTGCGTGGTGGTTGGCCCTCCTCTTTATGCTGTTTCAGTGGTTCCAGCCGATGCTGACGAACATCTACGTGATGAAGCAAAGCATCGCGCAAAACCTGGTTGAAACAGCTGTCAATCGTGCTTTGATTGACGGGTACTTTACGCCAAGCAATCTCACTTGGCTCGTTAATACCTACAGTCAAGTGACGGGTACCCTGCCTTCGCAGGTGACGATCGAGGCCACCACCACGCCGCAGCCGCGAGGAGATGCCATCACATGCACACTCAAGGCACCATCGGGTGCGTTTTATCTCCTTGCTCTGCTTGGCAATCCGCAACCGCCGATCGTGGCGAATGCATCCGCTACGTCGGAAGCGCTGTCCTAGGAGGAGATCCGCATGCGCATGGCACTCTCGGGTCTGATGCTCCTGCTCTTTTGGTTCATGCTCTACAGCAATCAAGTGAACATTGATATGGAAGTTAAAGCGGCACAGCAACTGTCCATGTCGGCGCAGTTGGCCGCGCATGACGCCTCACTGGTCATCTCGCCAAGTTCCATCGGTACTGGCGATGCGGTGTTTGACCAAGCGGGGTCCAGTCAAGTCTTCCAACGCACCTTTGACGATAACGCCGGATTCGATCCGAACACCGGGCAAGCACTGCCCACCAGTCTCTATCAGGGTTCGGTGGCTCTCTTGTATCAGGGGTTCATCGACTATAGCAACCAAGCGACCTTTCCGTTTGACTACGTCAATAGCGCCTACGGTATCCATATCGTTCTCACCGATCCTGCAGTCATCTTTGTCGTACAGGTTACGTCCAAAGCGTACACCGTGTTTTCCAAGCCGCAAACGTTCACGTACCCAGTCATTTATCAGTACAATCCGGGAGCCGCTTGAGGGAATTGCGAGGAGTGATGTGTAGTGAAATGGTCTTGGCTGTCCATTGTGGTCATAGTTCCCCTGCTGACTGGCTGTGGCTTTCTTGCTACGGCCTCGGTGAATCCAACTCGGGTTCCACCTAAGACACTATCGGACGCCGTTTCCCTGCCCGGTCATGTGGTCATTCAGTCTAACCCAGTCTCCTATGTGCCGCCGCAACTGACCTTGCCCACGCAGGTCATGGATCATTTGGCCGCATACAAAGGTCGCGTGACGTCTGTATTCGCTCCACCCATTGCAGTGCGGACGCACACGGCAGATCTGCTCTATATCAACCCCGCTTCTGGCTATGCGATTGCACAATTCGCGTGTATTTGGCGAGCGCTCGCGGTCAAACCTGCTGTCGTCTGGACCGACACGAATACATCCATTGCCGTGCAAGAGTGGACGACAGAGGGCTACAAAACCGATCCACTGCCGAGTCCACAGACGTTTTATACGCAGACAGATGTCTTGGAACCTGCGGCCTATGTCTATCATGCCGGGGGGTGGTTGGAGTTGGCGGGAATCCTTCGTCCACAGCAGGGGCACGATTGGGTATTATTTTTCGACGACTCGAAGCATTAGGGGCGTTCTTATCTTTGTATCCAGTGTAAGAGGGTGTCAATCGATAGGTCTACTTGGCGGAGAATTCGAAAACGGACAAGAAGGACACCTCTGCTGACCAGATAGTCCTGGCGTCTTCGGACTCATGGGATCTCAATCTCCACCGGCGTAGAAGGTTGTTGATGCGATGATGGGTTCTGGCAACGAGCTCTTGGCGTGGCAACAGTTCATAACAATGAACGGCAGTAAATGCTGCGACTGGCAGGGTTTGCGAGGGATTGTAACTCAGTGTAGCACACCACAATCCGTTACCGCGTTTATCACCTGCACTGCCTCATTTCGCATAATGGAAAGGTGGTCACAATCATGAAGACGAGCCTACTTCCCCTATTGACTGCACTTTGCATGGTCGCATCATTGACCACAACCGTATCCGCGAGCGCAGCCACGAGCGCGCGCGCTCATGTTGAGACGCAAGGGGCCATGATTCGAGGGTTGATTGCTACTTTTAACGACATCCCAAGTTGGCCAGGACTTGATACGCATGGACGGATCTACGGACAAGATCCGAAAAGCAACATCTTGCAGCCCATCACGGCGGATGCGTGGGTGGGTCTGCGCTGTGTGTTTCCGACGGCTCAGTCTTCACAGTACCCACATTTGCTCGGCATCCACACGTCGACTCCGACTTCCCCCGTCACAGCCGGGCAGGCTGCCCAGTGGATCGTAGACTGGTCGGTCATCGCACGTAAAATGAATCTGGCGTTGGAGCCGACAAGCAATCCGTTTCAGCTACTTCAAGACTTCTCGGTATTCTGGCATACGGGAATTACTTCACCGAACCAAGTGCTCACGGTGGCACAAGCGTTGACGATCCGCAACAACCTCATCGAAGCGTGCAGAGGATGGAGGATTATCGCAGAGAACCAGATCGCATTTTTGGAGCCGTTTGTCACGATTGGGTCAACGGCAAGGGGGCGCGATGCGACAACTGCAGATATCGCATCGGCAAGTTGGGGTAAGTGGTATCAAGCTGTCCGATATATGAACTACGCCTCTGCGTCGTCGCTAATGAGCACCTCGGTATTTAAGAAAGAAGGCTTTACGGGGGGTCCGTACTCCAAGCACTGGACCTTGCAAGATTGGCCAGAGGTTTATGGTGCAATCACTAAGCTTCAAAATCAGTCTACGTTGACTATTCTTTCGTCAACTCGAGTTCGTCTGAGCATCGAGTCTAATCAGGAATATGGATTGGGGTCTTCCATTGCGTGGGCGAATGCCAACGGCATGGGTGTCAGTGGATGGGATCAATATCAGATCAACTATTGGAGTCCGAAGGCTTTGGGGTGGAACCATCCAATTCTCTTGCAGCGGGGAGAGAGTTACGGCCTCCAAATGGACCATGTTCAAACCGGTTTTCGATCTCCGCAAGGTGATGGCTTACTTTTTTATAAAACAAGTCCGTTCAATTTGTACACAGACACGTACGGAGGGAGTGTAATGGAGTCGACAGGTTTTGAAATCGTATATCGAGACAGCAACATCGTGGCTGTGAACATGGAACAGCTAGGATACGGTTCCCACTGGAATACCAACTATCCGTCACAAGTCGCGTGGGGCGTATGAGGCACCACTTGCGACGAATAGCTCTAATCTTCTCGGTGCTAGCTGCTTTTAGCACGGTTCAACCTGCTTTGGCTGATGGGTTCGGGGAGGTCGGACATTTTCACTACACGAACAATACGTATCAATACTTGATATACGGCGGAGATCTGTACCAATCATATGATGCACCAGGAGCCTATACAAACAATCAAGATACCGGCACCCCGTTTCAAGGTCGTGCTGCGTATGTGCACATCAACTACTCGGGAGGCATTGCTAAAGCACTGCAAATCGACTCTCCTGTAGCCAGTTCCGCTTTTCCTCCAGGTGGATACGATTATCTCACTTCGGAAGTTCTGACGGGCGCTGGGGCCAACGCGCAGTGGGTACAGAGTGTGCTGCGTACGCACCGTGTAACTGTTACCGATACGACAAACGCGATGACTGTACCCGGTACCTGGTACGCCCTGAGCGACGTGTCCGCGCTCTCTGGCTATACGTCTACGCATGGCAGCCCTACCGATCTTGGCCCGTGGCCACAATCGACGTATGGGTTGCCGCCTAACACGGTCGAGTCCGGCAGTGATGCCTACCGGGGCAACGTCGATCTATCCCCTGTTCCCATGCCGAGTGTTCAGATCACGTCTGTAGAGGATCTCACCACCGGGAAACCTGCCTCCGATGGTGTGAACCCCGGTGACACGCTTCGAGTGACCAACACGGTCGGGGCCGACGACGCCTACTCCGGTTGGGGGGCCGGTGCGCTTTTGGCGTGGTTTGGATGGGGCAATTCCAGCGGCACAACCACGTATGTCAACGCCTTTTACGGCGCTTCGGACGTGGTCAGTGTGCCGATGTTTGGGTTTGGTCCCGCAGCGTATCAGCAGTCGTATACAGGTGGCCAAGTACAGGGTCAACCGCAACCAGGGATATCTCCACAAAGCGCTTATACGCTCACGGTGCCAAGCAACGTTCCTGCCGGGGCCACAATGAACTTATACGTCTATAGCGTTGACGGGATTGATCGATACGCGCAAGCCATCACCACTGTGCCTGTACGGCAAGCTCCTACTCTGTCCTTGTCGATCACGCCGACTGGCACACAGGCCACTGGACAATCTTTTACCGTAGACGCGCAGACCACCAACGCACAAGGTGGGACTGTGACGTTTTCGCAATCAGGCCATCTTGCGAACAATGCCGGGGCCGGCACGCTGTCCGGAGATGATCAGAGTGATCAGGTCCGTATCACCTACCCTGCACAATCCGGTAGTACCTATAGCTATAGCCCCACCGCCACAAGCTCACAGGCTGGCACGGAGTCAATCACGGCCACACTCACCATGCCCGATGGATCCTCGCTGACCAAAGTAGTCAGTGCCTCTTGGGCGCAAACGCCCACCATCACGGTGTCTGCGACCCCCACCAGCCTCTATGACGGGCATGCCTCCACCATTACAGCGACGGCCAGTCATTTGCAATCAGACGAAGAGATTGTCGTGACGCAATCAACCGATACAACGAGTCCTACAATGGCATGGTCGGATCCGGATTCCGGCGACACGTGGTCCTCTGCGAGTCAAGTTCACGGGGCTGCCGGCGAATCCAGCCTTACACCGGCTGCCACGTTCACCGGGAGCCATCTGCAAACCATTACCTATACGGCCACCCTTGTGCATACGGATACGGGACAAGCCGTATCAGGGGCTGTCGCGAGTGTCAACATCACATGGACACCTCCTACGCAGCCAACACTATCCCTGTCGGCCAGCAACTTTGCACCTACCACTGGCCAAGTGGTGGTTTTATCCGCCACGGCCAGTCATCTGCAAAGTCAGTACGGTATCTACATTCATGACCTCACCGCCGATACCCTCAGTGGATCAAATGTGGGGGGCGGGAGTCCGGGCGTCAATCCAGAGAGCGTCAGCGCCGTGTCGAACACTACGAGATCCATCCAATATGTCGCCAAGATGGACTGGCTGAATCCGGCCACAGGGCAAACCCAAATCATCGCCTCCAACACGATTACGGTGACGTGGGGCGGTACGCCGGGTCTCACGCTTAGCGTCAGTTCGACCGCTCCTACCGTGGGTACTGCCGTTACGCTCACCGCGACCGGTACGAGTTTGCCATCGTCTTATACCCTGGCCATCAGTGATAATGGATCCGCCGATGCGTTAGGCGGGTCATCGGAAGCGTCGGCCAACGACACCAATCCGTTTTCAACGACCGCTGTAAGTAGCTCTGCGATCTCCAACGAACCTTTTCAGGCCGAGGTCTATAATGCCTCCGGACAGCTCGTCACCTCCAATATTGTGTACGTCACTTGGTCTGCACCCGCAGGTCCTCCTGCCCTGTCACTTCGTGCGGACAGTCCCACAGAACCTGTTGGCACGCCGGATACGCTCACCGCTTCCGGCACGAATCTTACGACTGGATCGGTGATTCAAATTGTCCAAGATAATACCGATGGCGGTGATACCTTCGGGTCGATTGGGCAGACCAACAGTAGTGGAACGTACTTTGCATCGAGCCCCAACAACCCCTTTGCACCTCAAGTGAATGATGTATCTGGCGTCAACGGATACCAGGCCACCTATTCTGCCGTCGCGTACAACCGTAGTGGGCAAGTGGAGGCAACGTCCAGCAATGTCGGCGTGCTCTGGGGGTCAGCTGCGACGCCCAGCCTTTCCATCTCGCCCAATCCGTCGCAGTTGCCGATCAATCAAAGCTCGATACTCACGGTCTCCGGCCAAAACATTCCTGTGGGCGATGATGTATTGGTCTACTTGACCAATACCCCTTCCGGAACGATCGGCAATTGGTGGACACAAGGCGCTGTGGCGGTATGGGATCAAACGGGGTTTAACGGCACCTTTGCACAGACCGTATCCGTGGCGCAATCGACACCGGGTACCTACTCTTATATCGCGGTGGTCGAAAATCCTGCACTGGGATCCCCGCCAAACAATTTTGTCACTGGCGGTACTACGAGCGTTTACTGGTATCCTCCCGGTCCTTCTGTCTCCCTTTCTCCTGACTCACAGACGTTGCCGGTTGGCCAAGGCACGACGTTTCAAGCGCAACTTGGCTATATTGCGCCAGGCCAGTCGGTTTATTTCTTTGGCACGAATGGCATGTCCTTTGGTCAGTACTGGAACAACACCACAACCTATTTCACCGGTACGCAAAGCTTCTACGTATCCTCCCCTGCGGGGCCGACGACCTATGGCATCTATGCCTCTTTTACACCCAGTACCACCGCTACGCCATCGAGCAACTACATCAGCATCACGTGGCAAAACCAACCGTCTGCCACGCTCACCGCAGACCCCACGACGGCCATCGTGGGCACGTACACCCCAATCCTCGTGTACCCTCACGACATCCCTTCGGGTTGGCCGTACGATTCGGCCGGCGTCCTGGACGAAAATACAGGGCAAGTCTTTTATACCGATCCGTCTCGCACCAACTATGGGGTCACCAGTTACCTGATGTCATCACCCGGCACGCAGACGTTTGTGCCGATTGTGCATGATGCGTACGGCAACATTGTGTATCGCGGCACGCCTGTCACCGTCACGTGGGTGATTCCGACGCTCACCATCTCCTCGCCCTCTTCGAGTTATGAAGTCGGACAACCGGCTGCCTTGACTGGCACGGTGACACAGAACATGCCGTCTGGATCCAACATCACGCTGGTGGATCTGGGCAACCAGTACACGTTTTCGTATGAGGCGTACTACGACTATGACTATCCAGAGAACGCAACCACCGGGGCTCAAAACCAGAATCCGTATACGGCCGATGCGACGATGACCACTGTAGGTTCCGATGAGTATCAAGCACAGCTTGGCGTGCTCGAATGGGTCAACGGCAACTACACCATGGTGTACTACAAATCGTCCCCGCTCACAATCACATGGGGGAACTCACCGTCCATCACGCTTGCAGCCGGTCAGACCACGCTTACGCCGGGTCAATCCACCACGCTCACAGCCACTGCACAATACGTCCCAGCGGGATTCACCATTGAGATTCATGATCTGTCGGATGCGAGCACGCTCAGTGGTGTCAACAGTCAAACAGGCCCAGTGAATCCCTTTGCCACCCGTGCCTATAGCGCTATACCGCAAACCGTTACGTATGATGCGCAGTTGCTCAGTGCCTCAAGTCAAGTGGTGGCGACTAGCAATGAGGAGACGGTCACGTGGACCAATCCCGTTTCCGTCTCGTTAGTCGCGAGTCCCACAAGCTTGTTTGTAGGCCAATCCTCGACCATCACGGCCGACGTCACCGGCCTGCCTTCTGGGGCGACTGTACAGATCGTGGATCTTCATCACGCTGATACGCTCGGGGGCACCGACGCGCAAAACAGTGGCAGCACTCCTTTCTCGACAACTGCCACGAGCCTGGCCGCACAAACTGTACAGTATCAAGCACAGGTCTATGAAGGAGGCCATCTGCTGGCCCAAAGCAACCCCGTCGCTGTTTTGTGGCAACCTCTTGCGTTGTCTTTGTCTGCCTCACCGACTACGCTATACGCAGATCAACAAGCGGCTGTCACCGCCTGGTCGAATGCACTGCCGGCCGGTGACTCTCTCCAGATTCATGACTTGTCGCAGGCGCACACGTTTTATGGCTACAACGACTACACGCAGTCCACCTCTCCGGCAACCGGATACGTATACAGCACGCAGGCGCAAACGGTCACGTATCAGGCGCAGATCCTGAATGCGCAGGGTGCGGTACTCGCGACGAGCAACACGGCGACGGTGACGTGGCAAGTCCCTCCGTACGGCTTTCTCTCTTACCAGGTGTTGCACACGCCGGGATGGTTGGCCAACCTCAACACCTGGACGAGCAATCCGGCTAACCCGCCTCGGTCCATTGGCGACTTTTGGGCCGGTGAAAATCTGATCGTACAGGCGCAGGCCTATCAGGTGGTCCCGATCGCCTCGATCGAAGTGACCTTATCTGATCTCTCGTACTACGTTGTAGCGCCAGACACGGCTCCTTCGGACGAGATGGCGTACCTTTCATACAACGCGACGACCGGACTCTGGAGCGGTGAAATTGCTGATCCGGCCAATTTGCAGTACCTGCAAAATGGCACCTATCCGATCACCTTCACGGTGACGTACCGCGATGGCACCGTTCGTTTGGCGCAGACCACGCTTACGATCTTAGGACAATGGGCGGGCAACGGCCCCAACGACTACTATCATCTGAGCGAGGCGCTCAATTAGGAGGATTCTGATGCTGCATCCACCGGCTCTTGCCACCCTTGTTACCCGCGTGTTTTCGACCCTGCTGATCCAGTGGGAAATTCCTTTGCTTTCGCTGGGCGCACTCTTTGTTCTCGTGATCGTCGTGAAGATCCTGCTGCAAGTGGCTGAAAACAAGCGCCTGGCACGTTCCGGGATTCACGACATTGACCGCATGGGCGGGCGCACCTTTGAGCGCTATCTGGCCGTGATCTTCCGGCATCACGGATATCACGTACAGCTGACGCCGGCATCGAAGGATCAAGGCGCTGACTTGGTGCTGACGAAAGGAGGTGAACGAACCGTCGTGCAGGCCAAACGCTGGAAACAAAAGGTGGGCAACAAAGCCGTACAGGAAGTTGTGGCTGCCAAAGCACCCTATCAGGCGCAGCACGCCATGATCGTCACCAACTCGTTTTTCACGCGCGAGGCGCGAGCACTCGCGAAAGCCAATCACGTTGCGCTTTGGGACCGCGACCAACTTACTGCACAGCTCGTGGACACGGATGCATTGCAACAAGTGGCTCCAACGACAGCGGTTGGGACGGCCCAGTCGGATCCGCAATCCTGCCCTTTTTGTGGAGCGCCACTCATCGTGCGCAAGCGAAAAAGAGACAGTGCTTCTTTCTGGGGCTGCACTTCGTTTCCGAAGTGCCACTATACATCGGATAGGAAGGTGCATGAATGATGAAACTCATCTTGGCTGAAAAGCCATCGGTGGCTCGTGATATCGCGGCGGTGTTGGGGAAGGTCACCCGCAAACAGGGGTACCTTGAGGCGGGTGACTATACGATCACGTACGCCTTTGGCCACTTGGTCGGCCTGGCGGACGCCGACGCCTACGACGCGCGGTATGAAAAGTGGCGTATCGAGGATCTCCCGATCCTACCGGACGCCTTTAAACTGACCGCCCTCTCGCAGTCCAAGGAGCAGCTGAACGTGATCGCCGGTCTCCTCAAGCAGGCGCACAGTGTGATTGTCGCGACGGACGCCGGACGCGAAGGACAACTGATCTATGAACGCATCGCGCAGGCCTGCCACTATACAGGCCCGGCCCAACGCCTCTGGCTGTCCTCGCTCACCGCAGAGGCGATTCGAGACGCTTTTACGAAGCTGCGAGACAATCGGGAGTACGACCCTCTTCGCTGTGCGGCTGAAAGTCGCAGCGAAGCCGACTGGCTCATTGGCATCAATGCCACCCGCTGTCTCACGGTGCGAGGCGGGCAAAAACTGCCTGTCGGACGCGTGCAGACACCGACGCTTGCCATGATTGTCGCACGCGACCTCGCCATCGAACACTTCCACCCTGTCCCCTATTTTGAGCTGGTTGCGACGTTTTCCACCGTGAACGGCCTGTACAAGGGCAAGTGGACAAAGGGCCATCAGACCCGCTTTGATGACCGTGCAGTGGCTGAGGAGATTCAACGAAAGGTACAAGGCAAACCGGCTGTGGTCAAACACGTTCAAACAAAACCTACCCCAGAGGCAGCGCCCCAACTCTTCGACCTGACCGCTTTGCAGCGTCGTGCCAATCAGCTCTGGGGATTCACGGCGGATCGCACCCTTCGCATCGCGCAAGCACTATACGAACAGCACAAAATCCTCACGTATCCGCGTACAGATAGCCGCTATATCAGTCAAGATATCGTGCCCACTTTGCCTGCCCGCCTGAAATCCGCAGCCGACGCGGTGCCGGACTTGCTCCCCTTTTTAAGTACCGTTGCGGACAGACCCGGAACCCGTGTCGTCAATGATGCCAAAGTGACGGATCATCACGCCATTTTGCCTACGGATAAAACCCCCTCTTCCCTTACTGACGAGGAGCGACAGCTTTATGCACTCGTTGCCCGTCAGACTGTGGCCGCGCTGTTACCCGCGGCGCAGTGGTCTATCACGACGATCGAGACACAAGTGCAAGAGGAACTGTTTCGCACGACGGGTCGAACCCTCCTTTCCTCCGGCTGGCGTGCTGCGTTTGGCGCAGTGACGACTTTGAGTGAATCCGAGGACAAGGAGGAGGACGCCGAAGAAGCAACCTCTCTCTTGCCCCCGGTCAAACCCGGAATGCTGGCTCAGACGACGGCGGTCGATGTGCTCGACAAGGAAACCAAGGCTCCTCTTCGATACAATGAGGCTTCGCTACTTCAGGCCATGGAGCGAGCAGGGCGAGAGATCGAGGACGAGGCGCTGGCGGAAGCCATGAAGCAACGCGGACTGGGGACACCGGCTACGCGGGCCGCCATCATTGAAAAGCTCAAAAAGGACGGTCTCCTTGACACCCACAAGCGACAACTCCTCGCGACCCAAAAGGGTCGTGATTTGATCGCAGCCATTTCGATCGACGTGCTCAAGTCACCGGAACTCACGGGTGAATGGGAAGAAAAACTCAAGCGCATGGAACGCAATCAGTATGACCGCAGCCAATTCATGTCGGAGATCCGCGAGTTCACTCGCGCGATCGTGACACAGCTTTTCTCGATCGACCTCCACATCGCCGCTGCCCCAAACGATGCGATTGGGGCCTGCCCGAAGTGCGGAGCCGCACTCAAAGAGACTCCCAAGGCTTTTGGCTGCAGTGCGTGGAAAAGTGGCTGCGACTTCAAGGTGTGGAAAGAGATCTCCGGGCACAAAATGACCGTCCCTCAAGTGCGAGACCTCGTCACGAAAGGGATCACCCGGCCTCTGAAATTCAAGTCGAAGGCTGGGAAACCGTTCGAGGCACAGCTACGCCTGCTCGATGGCCAACTGGAATTTGTCTTTGCAAAGGCCAAAGCCTAGCGGAACCACATCGCAGCGCCGTCGATCCGAGAGGGCAAGTCAGAAGGGTGGCTGATATGCGCAGGTTTCGACGGGATGATTCGCATGAGACACGGCGACGCAGACGCCGAAGGAGGATTCGACGATGGCCCAACCGACTGAAAAAGATCCGATTGATCAACTCTTTGCAGTCTATGAGCAGCGCACTGGAGAGAGCATTACAGCTCGATTTTTCCGCTTACGCGATGAAGACGAGGTCTCTTCACAATCACGACCTTCCCCTACCGATGATGAACAAGATCAAGCGCAAGAGGCCTTCTGGGCAGCAGCCACCGCACACGCCGCTCGCACTTGGCGAGGAAGCGACCATGAGTGATCTTCATCGCGGTGATGTGGTTTGGGTCAAGTTCCCTGAAGCCGACGCAGCCCAAGGCAATCGCCTTTTGTCCGGGTGGCACATGGCAGCCGTCGTCAATGTGGAACGAGACATTGCGTTGGTGGTTCCGATCTCGTCTTTGCACCGTCAAGACGGCGCGATCAAGCAGCTGTCGGATACCGATTTGATTCTGTCCAAAGATAAACATGACTTCCTGCGACACGATAGTTTTCTCAAAGGGCATCAGCTGCGTGCCGTCTCCTACTCTTGGATGTCGATCGAGCATGGACGTATCAAAGTCTCCGGCCGGTTGCACAACGACTTGGATAAACCCTTTGCACGCATGTTGATCAAAGCGCTTCATCTCGAACCGTTTGTCAAAGAACTTGTAAACGAAGCCCGCACATCTCCCCAACATTCAGTTCGAACCTCCGAGGACGACAACAAACCGCGTAACACACTTCACCGATAGCCCAGGGGAACCTGGGCTTTTTGTTTTGAGTGGTCTCGTGCTCAGTGAGTCGGGCCACCTCCTGTCAGGCTATCGGTCTGCACCCTCCCCATCCAGTACCGGCCTCCTTATCCTCCCTGCGGTCCGGTACCGGCCTCTCGCTTTGCTCGTACTGGACGCGGAGCCTCCAGGTGCAGTCCGATTCTTCCGCCTCAGGCGGCCCCCCTTAGGGACGCACGAGACAAAGGAGGAACGCTCAAATGACCTACAGACTCAACGTGGTAACCCTCAAGATGGTGCGCGAGCGCACACTTCCCAGTGACGTGAAAAAGGTGGGTTCACCAGACGATGCCGTTACCATTTTTGCCGCCTACCTCGATGGTGCTGACCGCGAGCATTTTGTCGCGATGTACCTGGACACCAAGCATCAGGTGACCGCCTTACATACGGTCTCGATCGGCAGTTTGAATGCGACGGTGGTCCATCCTCGTGAAGTTTTTAAAGGGGCTCTGCTGGCCAACGCGGCGGCCCTTGTCGTCGCACACAATCATCCTAGCGGGGATCCGACCCCCAGTGAGGAAGATGTACAAGTCACGAATCGACTGGCGGCGGCCGCCAAGGTGCTTGGCATCGAGCTCCTGGATCACGTTGTCCTCGGGCATCAGTGTCACGTCAGTTTCCGTGAGCGGGGGCTTCTCGGTTTCGAGTAACGTTCGAGCGCGGGCGCTCGCTTTCGCGCTCGCGCATCCGCCCTTATTTATTACTGGTACTAAATCTTGCCTTCACCTCACGTTTGCGATATTCTATACGGGTATAAAATAAGGAGGATAGTCATGGGACGAAGGCCTACGCCAATTGCTGATAAGCGTCGGAATCGTTTGATGCTATACCTGACTGATCCGGAACGCGATAAGCTACAAACCCTTTCTGAGAAAATGGGCTTGGATAAAACCGAATTGCTTTACGAAGGCTTGCACACCCTCTTTCAAGCCACTGATACGACGAATTTCCCAGAGGTGCAGAATATGAGATACCCCGAACATCAAGATACCAGTTCGCTACTGGACAAGGAGCGGTACGGACGTAAACTCGGTGATTGGCTGCCAGGTGATCCATGTAAAGTGCGTTTTTTTGCGGCGGCCTACGCAAACCAACGGGATATCGTGCAAGCGCTGGATGGGGATCACTGCTTGGTGCAGCTGCGAACACTCGATCAACCTGTACGTATTGCCATGGTCGATTTGATTTACTGGGACGACGAAGACGAATTCTGGGTGATGGCACCGCTTGCCGACGAGGATAAGGAGGTTTTAAATAGTGCTGTATGCGAATGAGCCACGCCATTGTGAAGCCTGTAGCACTACTTTACACTATGCTCAAGAGCGACTTTGCTCGGTGTATAATCGAGCGTCTGACTGTGATCTGTCGGCGTCTCGGCAAAGTGGCTCCACTCACAGAAATGGATTTTTGGAGTTAGACGGTGACATGGCGCTCTCGCGCCACCGTCTGCCAGAAGAATAAGCGGCTGCGCCGTTATTCTGGATAGGAAACGACAACTAAGGAGGTGTTGTTATGGCCATCGCCAAGGAGGAAGTCATGCAGCTCTTTGAGGAGCTTCCCGACGATGCAAAGCAATCCGCTTATGAATTTATACTCTTTTTATCCACCCGTCATACACGTCCAGATTGGCCTGAGATTGCCAACATGCAGCCGGACGATCTGCCTTTAAGCAAAGAAGAAGAGCGACAACTAAATAGCCACTCCGGGTACGTATCGTGGGAGGAGGCCATGAATGAACTCCACTTACCATCTGACACTAAGCCGTGAATCGGTAAAATTCCTTGTAAAGCAGGAACGAAGCGTACAAGAACGCATTCGCAAAGCCTTGACTGGCCTAGCCGTTCGCCCTCCTGTTGGTGATATAAAGCCTCTCAAAGGACGAGAGAAATTTTTTCGTCTACGCGTAGGGACATATCGCGTAATTTTTCAGGTGGATCACACCGAAAGAATCGTATACATCACGGCAATTGACAATCGCGGAGACGCGTATTAATTAAAGCGCTTCCTCTCGAATCCTTTGTCAAAGAACTTGTAAACGAAACCCGTAAGGCTCCGCAACATGTCGTTCGAACCTCCGATGACGACAACAAACCGCGCAATACACTCCACCGATAGCCCAGGGGAACCTGGGCTTTTTGTTTTAAGTGGTCTCGTGCTCAGTGAGTCGGGCCACCTCCTGTCAGGCTATCGGTCTGCACCCTCCCCATCCAGTACCGCCCTCCTTATCCTACCTGCAGTCCTCTACCG
>Ga0080006_1141888_pt1 | contig 28453 bp, 23 predicted proteins | sample RS3BMetagenome_FD_69209 | JGI IMG/M metagenome (GOLD analysis project Ga0080006, IMG submission 69209) | Ferric oxide microbial mat and aquatic microbial communities from Rainbow Spring, Yellowstone National Park, USA - RS3B (SPADES... ...
CCCCCCGCCCGGCCGGGGGGCCCCGCCCCCGCGCGGGGGGGGCGGCCTCACCCCCCGGCCGCCCGCGCGGCGACCGGGGGGGGGGGGGGGGGCGGAGCCGGTCCGGCCACTCGACCAGCACGATACCGGCGCGCGACTCGTCCCAGCCCAGCTCGAGCAGGTCGTCCGGCCCGTCGAGCCGCCACAGGTCGTAATGGTGCACGGCCAGGTGCTGCAGGTCGTAGCTCTGCACCAGGGTGAAGCTGGGGCTCGGCACCTCCAGCGACGGGTCGCCGGCCAGGGCCCGCAGGATGGCGCGGGCCAGCACGCTCTTGCCCGCGCCGAGCGGCCCTTCGAGCAGCACGCTGTCGCCCGGCCGCAGCAGGGAGGCGACCCGGCCACCTAAAGACACCGTCGCCGCCTCTCCTGTAAGAGTGAGCGACTCGTCTGCGGCGAGGCGTGCGGGACCCATCGCGGCCGAGCTTGCCGCAGGCCATGGCGCCTCCACAATCGCTTCGTGGTGGACGGCAGGCGCTTCGTGGCGGACGGCAGGCGGCGACGGGTTGCAGGGCGGCCGTGGCCGCATCGGGGAGACGGGATGACGCAGCACTCTGGACCGGAGGCGGACGGGCAGGACGGGCTCGAGACGGACGTGGCCATCATCGGCGCGGGGCCGGTCGGGCTGTTCGCCGCGTTTGAATGCGGGATGTTGAAGCTCCGCTGCGTGCTGATCGATTCGCTGGCCGATGTCGGCGGCCAGTGCGCGGCGCTCTACCCGGAGAAGCCGATCTACGACATCCCCGCCCACCCGGCGATCGAGGGCGGCGAGCTGGTCGCCCGGCTCGAGCAGCAGATAGCACCCTTCGCCGTGCCGCGCCTGCTGGGCAGCCGGGTGGAACGGCTCGAGGGCGAGCGCGGCGGGTTCCGCCTTGCCAACGACCGCGGCGAGACGGTTCGCGCGCGGGCGGTGATCGTCGCCGCCGGCGCCGGCGCCTTCGGTCCCAACCGGCCGCCGCTCGACGGCCTCGACGCCTTCGAGCGGAGCGGCGCGGTGCAGTATCTCGTCCGCCGCAAGGAGGAGTTCCGCGGCAAGCGCGTGGTCATCGCCGGCGGCGGCGACAGTGCTGTGGACTGGGCGCTGGCGCTGAGAGACATCGCCGCCTCCGTCTGCCTGGTCCACCGCCGCGCCAAGTTCCGCGCCGCCCCCGAAAGCCTCGCCCGGCTGGCGCAGGCGGGCGGGCCGGGCGGCGGGGTCGAGATGGTGGTGCCCTACCAGCTGCACGGGCTGGCCGGCCGCGACGGACGGCTGGAGGCGGTCGAGGTCGCCACCCTGGACGGCGAACGGCGCCTGCTCGCGGCCGACGTGCTGCTGCCCTTCTTCGGCCTGGCCACCGATCTCGGCCCGATCGCCGCCTGGGGCCTGGGCAGCGAGCACCATCATGTGGCGGTCGAGCCGGCCACCTGCGAGACGCGCGTGCCGGGGGTGTTCGCCATCGGCGACGTCGCCACCTACCCGGGCAAGCTCAAGCTGATCCTGCAGGGCTTCAGCGAGGCGGCGATGGCGGCGCACGCGATCTACGCGATCGTCCACCCCGACCGGGCGCTGCATTTCGAATACTCGACCAGCAAGGGCGTGCCGGCTTGAAGGAGACGCCGACGCGGCAGGCGGCCGCCGAGGCAGCCGGGTCTGCCGAAGCGGGCCCCTCGCACGCGAACCGGGCCGGCGGCCTGCTGACCATCGACCTCGATGCGGTGGCCGCCAACTGGCACCTGCTGGCCGGGCGCGCCGCGGGGGCGGAGTGCGCCGCCGTGGTCAAGGCCGACGGCTACGGGCTGGGCGCAGGCGCGGTGGCCGCCCGCCTGCAGCGCGAGGGCTGCCGGCAGTTCTTCGTGGCCCATCTCCATGAGGGCGTCGCGCTGCGCACCCACCTGCTGCGCGACTGCGCGGTCCAGGTGCTCAATGGCCCGCTGCCCGGCACCGCCGCCGCCTTCGAGGCGCACGGCCTGACCCCGGTGCTCAACAGCCTCGAACAGATCGCCGAGTGGCGCGAACTCGCCGGCTCGCTCGGCCGGCCGCTGTGCTGCACGCTGCAGGTCGATAGCGGCATGTCGCGCTTCGGCCTGTCGGCGGCCGACATGGACCGGCTGGCCGCCGAGCCGGCGCTGCTCGACGGCACAGGGCCGATGCTGCTGATGAGCCACCTCGCCTGCGCCGACACGCCGGAGCACCCGATGAACGAACGCCAGCGCCAGGCCTTCGAGCAGCTGCGCCGCCGCCTGCCACATCTGCCGGCAAGCCTCGCCGCCTCGTCGGGGATCTTTCTCGGCCCCGCCTTCCATTACGACATGGTCCGTCCGGGTGCCGCACTCTACGGCGTGAACCCGACACCGGGCGCGCCCAACCCGATGCATCCTGTGCTGCGGCTCGAAGGGCGGGTGGTGCAGGAGCGCTGGATCGGCGCGGGCGACAGCGTCGGCTACGGTGCCCGCTTCACCGCCTCGGGGCCCACGCGGGTGGCGACGGTCGCGGTCGGCTACGCGGACGGCTACCTGCGCGCCGGCGGCGAGCACGGCTTCGCCACCTGGGCGGACGAGCCCTCCCTGCGCCTGCCGGTGATCGGCCGCATCTCCATGGACAGCCTCGCCCTCGACACGACGCCACTCGGCACGCGCACCCTGCCGCCGGGCACCCCGGTCGAGCTGATCGGGCCGCACCGCAGCCTCGACGCGGCGGCCGCCGACGCCGGCACGATCGGCTACGAGCTGCTCACCGATCTCGGCCGCCGCTACCACCGGCACTACCTCGAACGGCACGATCACGGGGACGCCTCTTGAAGGTTCTCGTGCTGGGCGGCGGCGTCATCGGCGTCACCTCCGCCTGGTACCTCGCCCGGCTCGGCCACGCGGTGACGCTGGTCGAGCGGCAGAACGCGGTGGCGATGGAGACCAGCTTCGCCAATGCCGGGCAGGTGTCGCCCGGCTATTCGACCCCGTGGGCGGCACCCGGCCTGCCGCGCAAGGTGACCGGCTGGATGCTGCGGCCGCGCAGCCCGCTGGTCATCCGCCCGCGGCTCGATCCGGCCATGTGGGGCTGGATGATCCGGCTGTGGCGCGAATGCAGCACGCAAGCCTACGAGCGCAACAAGAACCGCATGCTGCGGCTGGCCGAATACAGCCGCGACTGTCTCGACGACCTGCGTGCGGAAACAGCCATCGCCTATGACGACCGCCAGCGCGGCCTGGTGCAGCTGTTCCGCACCCAGGCCCAGCTCGACCACGCGGCCGAGGACATGCGCATCCTGGCCGCCAGCGGCATCGCGCACGAACTGCTCGACGTGGAGGGCTGCATCCGCGCCGAACCGGCGCTGGCCCATGTGCGCCACCGGCTCAAGGGCGGGCTGCGCCTGCCGGGCGACCAGTCGGGGGATGCGCACCTGTTCACGCGGCGCCTCGCCGCCCTGGCCGAACAGGCGGGTGTCGCCTTCCGCACCGGCATCGCGATCAAGGCCCTGCGCCACGAGGGCGACCGGATCACCGCCGTGTCCACCAGCGCCGGCGATCTGCAGGCCGACGCCTATCTCGTGGCACTCGGCAGCTACACGCCGCTGCTGCTCAAGCCGCTCGGCATCGACCTGCCGGTCTACCCGGTGAAGGGCTACTCGCTCACGGTGCCGCTCACCGACCCGGACCGCGCGCCGGTCTCCACGGTCAACGACGAGACCTACAAGGTGGCGATGACCCGGCTGGGCGAGCGGATCCGGGTGGGCGGCACCGCCGAGCTGGCCGGCTACGACCTGCGCCTGCGCCCCGAGCGGCGACGCACGCTGGAACTCAGCTTCACCGAGCTGTTCGGCGGCGGCGACCTCGCGCGCGCCACCTTCTGGACCGGGCTGCGGCCCAACACCCCGGACGGCACGCCGGTAGTGGGCTCGGCCATGCGCTACCGCAACCTGTGGCTCAATACCGGCCACGGCACGCTGGGCTGGACGATGGCCTGCGGCTCGGGGCGGCTGATCGCCGACCTGATCGACGGCCGGCGGCCCAACATCGAGCACGAGGACCTGTCGATCGCCCGCTACGGGAGGAGCAGATGAACCGGCATCCTGAAGGCGGCTGCCTGTGCGGCGAGGTGCGCTACCGCATCGACACCGACGACGAGACGCTCGCCTGCACCTTCTGCCACTGCTCCATGTGCCGCAAGGCAATGGGCAGCCCGTTCGCGAGCCTCGCCGCGGTGCGGCGGGACGCGATCGCCTGGACCCGCGGCGCGCCCACCCTCTACCGCTCCTCGCCGATCGCCACGCGGGCCTTCTGCGACCGCTGCGGGACGCCGCTCTATTACGACGGCGACCAGGAGGACCATCTCGCCATCACGGTCGGCTCGCTCGACGATCCGGCGCACGTGGTGCCGGACCATCATTACGGCGCTGAAAGCAGGCTCCCTTGGGTGGACATCCATCCCGAGCTGCCGGCCCACGCCACCACCGAAACCTTTGAAGGCCAGCCCCGATCTTGAAGCCCGATCCTGCCAACCCCAGCCCCGTCCGGCCTGGTTCAGCCCGGCCCGATGCTGCCCCACCCGGCATCGCTGAACCAAAGCTGAACCGCCCGCGGGCCATCCTGCTCGCCCTGTCCTGCCTGACCCTGCTCGGAGCGCACCCCTTGCAACATCCCGCCTACGACGTCGAGGGCAAGACGATCGCCGACCTTTCGCGCGACCTCGCCGGTGGCCGCATCACCGCCGAAGGGCTGGTGGCCGCCTATCGCGCCCGCATCGAGGCGGTCGACCGGCACGGGCCCGGGCTGCACGCGGTGCTGGTGATCAACCCCGAACTGGACGCGGCGGCGGCGGCCAGCGACCGGCGGCGACGGGACGGCAAGGCGCTCGGCCCGCTCGACGGCATCCCGATCCTGGTCAAGGACAACATCGAGACCGCCGACCCGATGCCCACCACCGCCGGCTCGCTGGCCCTCGCAGCGAATGTCACCCATCGCGACTCCCCGCTGGTCGCCCGGCTGCGCGCCGCAGGCGCGCTGATCCTGGGCAAGACCAATCTCTCGGAATGGGCCAACTTCCGCTCGTCCGCCTCGATCAGCGGCTGGAGCGGCGTGGGCGGCCTGACCCGCAATCCCTATGCGCTGGACCGCTCGGCCTGCGGCTCGTCCTCCGGCAGCGGGGCCGCCGTCGCCGCCTCGCTGGCGCCGGCCGCGATCGGCACCGAGACCGACGGCTCGATCACCTGCCCGGCGGCGATGACCGGGCTGGTCGGGCTGAAACCCACCGTGGGTCTCGTGTCGCGCAGCCATGTCGTGCCGATCTCGTCCACCCAGGACACGCCGGGGCCGATGACCCGCAGCGTGGCCGACGCGGCGCTGCTGATCTCGGTGATGAGCGGCACCGACCCGGCCGACCCGGCCACGGCCGAAGCCGACGCGCACCGCCCGCCGCCGGAGCTCTCGCCCGCCTCCTGGGCCGGCAAGCGGGTGGGCGTGCTGCGCTTCCTGGCCGGCAACAGCGAGGCCACCGACCGGATCTTCGACGCCAGCCTAGCGGGCCTCCGGGCGGCGGGCGCCACCCTGGTCGAGATCACCGACGGGCCGGACAAGGACGCGCTGGGCAATGCCGAGAACCTGATCCTGCTCACCGAATTCAAGGCCGATCTCGCCTCCTACCTCGCCGCCGCCGCCCCCGCCGTTCATGCGCGCAGCCTCGCCGACCTGATCGCCTTCAACCAGGCCCATGCCGACCGGGAACTCGCCCTGTTCGGCCAGGACCTGATGATCAAGGCGCAGGCCACCCACGGGCTCACCGATACCGCCTACCTGCAGGCGCGCGCCACCGCCCACCGGCTGGCGGCGACAGACGGGATCGACCGCTATCTCGCCGTCCAGCATCTCGACGTGCTGGTGGCACCCACCGGCGGGCCGGCCTGGACGATCGACCTGGTCAATGGCGACCACGACACCGGCAGCGCGTCCAGCCTGCCGGCGGTGGCCGGCTATCCGCACCTCACCGTGCCGATGGGCCAGGTGGACGGGCTGCCGGTCGGCCTGTCGCTGATCGGCCCGGCCTGGTCGGAGCCGCGCCTGCTGTCGCTGGGCGCTGCCTTCGAGGCGATGCAGCCGGCCCTGCCGCCGCCGCACTACCCTCCGAGCCTCGATCTCGACGAGACGCGCCGCGCGCTGCTGCTGCCGGTGCACCGGGCCGGGCAGGCTTCGTGACGGCAGCGGGGCTCGGCCGGCGCGGTCTCGCGGCCGGGGCTGCGGCCTGCCTCGCCACCCCGCATGTCGCGCGCGCCGCGACGACCCGGCTGCGGTTCCTGACCAGCTGGTTTGCCGAGGCAGAACATGGCGGCTACTACCAGGCGCTGGCCACCGGCCTGTACCGGCGCGAAGGGCTCGATGTCACGATCGACATGGGCGGCCCGCAGGTCAACGGCATGCAATTGCTGCTGGGCGGTGCTGCCGACATCATCAGCTCCTACGACATCCAGACCCTGACCGCGGTCGCCAACGGGCTGCCGGTGATCGCCGTCTCCACCACCTTCCAGTCCGACCTGCAGGGCATGATGACCCACCCCGACATTGCCGGACTGGCGGCGCTGAAGGGCCACAGGATCTTTCTCGCCAACACCGCCTACGTGACGTTCTGGCCCTGGCTGCGCAAGCGCTTCGGCTTCACCGACGACCAGACCGCCCCCTACACCTTCAACCTGCAGCCGTTCCTGCTCGACAGGACCGCGGCCGTGCAGGCCTACAGCACCTCCGAACCGTTCGCCGCCCGGCAGGAGGGCGCCGAAGTCAGGTTCTTCCTGTTCGCCGACCAGGGCTACCCGCCCTACGGGCGGCCCAACGTGACCACGCGCGCGTTCCTGGCGGCCAATGGTGATGCGATCCGCCGCTTCAACCACGCCTCCATGCTCGGCTGGCGGGACTACCTCGCCGATCCTGCGCCAGGCAACGCGCTGATCCGCAGGGCCAACCCGAAGATGAGTGCGGCCCAGCTGGCGTTCGCGGTCGGCCGCCTGAAGGCACTGAACCTGCTCGGCGGCGGCGACGCGGCACGCGGCGGCATCGGCACGATGACCGCGGCGCGCTGGCAGCGGACCTACGCCTTCCTCGTGGACAGCAGGCTGCTCGCGCCGCAGACCGACTGGCGCGCGGCGTTCAGCACCGGCTATCTCGGCACGCCGGTCATGCCGGCATGAGGGGCAGGCGGGCCGCCGCCCCGGACCCCCGTCTCGCCGCCGGAGGCGTGCCATGCGGCTCGGCCTGGTCAGCCTGATCCGCAACGAGGCCGACATTGTCGGCCCGTTCCTGCGTCACGCCGCCGCCCTGTTCGACCATGCCGTGCTGATGGACCACGGCTCGACCGACGGCACCACCGGGTGCCTCGCCGCCGCCGCCCGCCAGCGCCCTGGCTGGCAGCACTGGCGCGTCGAGGTGTCGGGCTACCACCAGGCCGCCTTCTGCGGCTTCGCCATGCGCCACCTGTTCGCGGCGACCGACACCGACATCGTGCTGTTCCTCGATGCCGACGAGTTCCTCGACGTCGCCGATCGCGCGGCCCTCGAGGGTCTGCTGGCGCCGCTGGCCGGACAGAGCCGCACGGTCGGCCGCCTGGCCTGGCGCAACGCCTGTCCGCTGCGCCTGAACGGGCGTTTCGGGGGGCGCCTGCACGACCGCCTGCGACTGGCGGCAGAACCCTCCGCGTTCGGCAAGGCGGTGGTGACACGCACCCTCATGGAAGAGACCGCGGGCCGCGCGGCGCCGCAGACCGGCAACCACACGGTCGATCCGGGCGACGGCGCGCCACTGGCCTGTCTCGAGCTGGGCGGGATCCTGCACGTCCCGGTCCGCTCGCTCGAGCAGATCCGGCGCAAGGCGGTGCTGGGCGCACTCGCCTCGCTGGCGCACAGCGACCGCGAGCCGCACGTGTCCTCGCACTGGTTCGAGCTCGCCGCCCGCGTCGCGGCCGGCACGCTGCGCGCCGCCGACCTGCCGCAACTGGCGTTCAGCTACGGCGAGAGCGGGACCGCCGCGCGCGGCAGCGGCGGCGGCGTGCGCCGCCTGCGCGAGCTGGCGCGCGACAGGCGTCTCGTCCTGCCCCGACCGCCCGGCGCCGACGCGCTGGCGCAGACCGCGGGCCTGCTCGGCGACTGGCGTCCGGCGCCGAGTGCCGGCCTCGCGCTCCATCTCGAGGATGGCGTGCTGCGCGCGCTGTGACCAGGCGGCCGCCGCGCGGCGGGCTCAGCCGGCCGCCGCCGGCTCGGACTGCGGCGGCAGCCCGTCGGGAAACCGGCGGAGCAGGTGGAGCATGATGGCGATCCCCGGCAGGGCGCACAGGATGGCGAGCGTGTAGAAACCCGGCCAGCCGAGGCTCTGAGCCATCACCCCGGTAGCACCCCCCAGCGTGCGCCAGGCGACCGGCGGCAGCGAGGAGAGCAGCGCATACTGGGTCGCCGTGTAGCGCGCCGAGCACAGACGTGAGAGGTAGGTCAGCAGGGTGGTCTGGGCGAGCGCCTCGGCGAAGCCCTCCACGGTGACCTTGGCCAGCAGCACTGTCACGGCCGGTCCCGCCCGCCAGAGTGCGAGATAGAGGCTCATCGAGGCCATCTGAGCGAACGCGGCCAGGATCAGCGTGCGGCTGCCGCCGATCCGGCCCACCAGCCAGGCGCTGGCCGCGGCACCGGCCAGGGCGGCGGCGAGCAGCGGCAGGCCGTTGCAGAAGGCGACCGCGTCGCGGCTGAAGCCGAGCCGGTGGTAGTAGGGCGCGGCCATCGTGTCGGCGATCTGCGTGCCGAGGTTGAACAGCATCACGAAGCCGATGACGTAGCCCGAGCCCGGCCGGCGCAGCAGGTCGGCGAGCGGCCCGGCGATGCGCGAGCGCAGCTCCGCCGCCACCGAGCCGCTCGCAGCGAGCGCCGTGCGCGCCACCTCTGGCTCGCCGACGGCCAGCGTGGTCGCCACGCCGACCAGGGAAAGCAGCGCCATGACCAGGTAGGAGCCGTGCCAGCCGAGCCGGCCGGCCAGCCAGATCGCCCCGGCGCCGGACACCTGCATCGCCAGCCGGTAGCCCCAGACATAGAAGCTGAGCGCTGCCGCCTGCCGCCCGGCCGGGTAGCTCTCGATCCGCCAGGCATCGATCACCACGTCCTGGCTGGCGGAGAAGAAGGCCAATGCCAGCGCGCTGAACACCAGCGGCAGCGGTGCTGCCTTCGGATCGCAGCCGGCCATCAGCAGGATCGAGCCGGTCAGCAGAAACTGCAGCGGCAGCAGCCAGCCCCGCCGCCGGCCGAGCCGCGACAAGGCTCCGGGCGGCATGCGGTCGAGCAGCGGCGACCAGAGGAATTTCAGCAGGTAGGGCAGCCCGATCGAGGCGGCGAGCCCGATGGTGCGCAGCGAGACGCCGGCCTCGCTCATCCATTGCTGCAGCGTGAAGAAGGTCAGGAACAGCGGCAGGCCGGACGCGAAGCCGAGGATACCGATGGCGATCAGCGGACGCCCGGTCACCGGCGACACCCGACGCAGTCACCCACCGGGCCGGCTCCGGATCCGGGGTCCATCCAAACAACGGGCCGCAGGCTCGCGGCCGTGCCGGACGCACGGAACATGGCGCACCGTCCGCGAGGACAGGCGCCATGCCGGATGGTCGAGGCGCGCAGGAGCGTGCGCAGAACTTACTTGGGGCTGTCCTGCGAGTTGTCCGGCGGGGCGCCGGTGCTGGTGGTGTTTTTCCTGTGATGGTGGTGGCGATGGTGATGGGTGCCCGACCGGTGATGGTGGTGGTGCCGGGTGGTGGTCTTGCCGGGCGACGGGGTCTGCTCGGCCGGCGGGGTCTGCTCGGCCGGAGCCGGCGTCTCGGCGGGAGCCGCGGGAGCGGACGGCGCCGGAGCGGGGGCTGGTGTCGGCGCAGGCGCGGGGGCGGCCGGAGGCGCCATGGTGTTTGGGGCGCTGGTGCCGGCGGCCGGGCTGCCGGAGGTCTGCGCGACGGCGGGCGCTGCGGCGGCGATCAGCGCCGCGGTGGAGACGGCAGCGAGTAACCTTTTGCTGGCGGTCATGGATGTCTCCGGTCCTGGTAGGGAGGCGTGATGAAAAAGGCCGGCGCCCGCTCGGGTGCCGGCCACGGCAGGTCTCTTAGCACGCGGTCACGCGGAGGTTGCCAGCACGGATTGACACACATTAACAACTTTAAATAAGCCGAAACAAACGCCGGTCCGGTCGCCAGAACGGCGCCCGCCCGGCACTCGTTCATTACGCCGCGTTGCTGTCCGCGCGGCTGCGCTCGAAGCGCTTGCGCTCGTGCGGATCGAGATAGCGCTTGCGCAACCGGATCGCGGCCGGCGTCACCTCGACCAGCTCGTCGTCCTCGATATAGGCGATGGCCTGCTCGAGCGACATGCGGCGCGGCGGGGTGAGCAGCATCGCCTCGTCCTTGCCGGCGGCGCGGATGTTGGTGAGCTTCTTTTCCTTGATCGGGTTGACCTCGAGATCCGAGCCGCGCGAGTGCTCGCCGAGGATCATGCCGACATAGACCTTGTCGCCCGGATCGACGAACAGCGTGCCGCGCTCCTGCAGGTACCACAGCGCATACTGCACCGCCGCACCATCCTCCGACGAGATCAGCGAGCCGTTGCGCCGCCCCTCGATCGGACCGGCCCAGGGCTGATAGCCGGCGAACAGCCGGTTCATGATCCCCGTGCCGCGCGTGTCGGTCAGGAACTCGCCATGGTAGCCGATCAGGCCACGCGACGGGATCAGGAAGGTCAGGCGGACCTTGCCCGCGCCGGACGGGCGCATGTCCTGCATCTGGCCGCGTCGCAGGCTCATCTTCTCGACGACGACGCCGGAATAGGCCTCGTCGACATCGATCAGCGCCTCCTCGAACGGCTCCTCGCGCTCGCCGGTCTCCTCGTTGAGCCGGGTGAGGACGCGCGGCCGGCCGATGGTCAGCTCGAACCCTTCGCGGCGCATGGTCTCGATCAGCACGCCGAGCTGCAGCTCGCCGCGGCCGGCGACCTCGAACGCCTCGGATTCCGGGCTGTCGGTGACGCGGATCGCGACATTGCCCTCGACCTCGCGGAACAGCCGGTCGCGGATCTGGCGCGAGGTCACCTTCTTGCCGTCGCGACCGCCGATCGGACCGTCATTGAGGCGGAAGGTCATCGTCAGGGTCGGCGGATCGACCGGCGTGGCGGGCAGTGCGGCGGCGATCTCGGGCGAGGCGATGGTCTCGGGGATGGTCGCTTCCGACAGGCCGGCGACGGCGATGATGTCGCCTGCCTCCGCTTCCTCCACCGGCACGCGCTCGAGGCCGCGGAAGCTGAGCAGCTTGGTCAGCCGCCCGCTCTCGACCACCGAGCCGTCCTGGCGCAGCACGCGGACCGGCATGTTAAGCCTGGCCCGCCCCTGCTCGATGCGCCCGGTGAGCACGCGGCCGAGGAAGTTGTCGGCCTCCAGGATCGAGGCGACCATGGCGAACGGCTTTTCGGCATCGAGGCCGGGTGCGGGCACATGGCTCAGCACCAGGTCGTAGAGCGCCGAGAGGTCCTGGCGCGGCCCGTCCAGAACCTGGTCGGCCCAGCCCTGGCGTCCGGAGGCATAGAGCATCGGGAAGTCGAGCTGGTCGTCGTCGGCGCCGAGGGCGGCGAACAGGTCGAACACCTCCGTATGCACCTCGTCGGGGCGCGCGTCCTGGCGGTCGACCTTGTTGACCACGACGATCGGCCGGATGCCGCGCGCGAGCGCCTTGCCGACCACGAACTTGGTCTGCGGCAGCGCGCCCTCGGCGGCATCAACCAGCACGATCGCGCCATCGACCATGTTCAGGATGCGCTCGACCTCGCCGCCGAAATCGGCATGGCCCGGCGTGTCGATGATGTTGATCCTGGTGCCCTTCCACTCGACGGAGGTGCACTTGGCCAGGATGGTGATGCCGCGCTCGCGCTCGAGATCGTTGCGGTCCATCGCCCGCTCCGCCACCTGCTGGTTCTCGCGGAACGTGCCGGACTGCTTGAGGAGCTGATCGACCAGCGTCGTCTTGCCATGATCGACGTGCGCGATGATGGCGATGTTGCGGATGTCCATGCGGTGCGGTCTTCTTCCCAGTCGGCGACCGCACGCGAGGCCCTCCGGCGAAGGGGGCGCGGAGGCGTCAGTGCGGCAGATGTGCAGGCTTCGCGCGCTAGATAAGGGTGCGCTGCAAAATTTGCACTCTAAAACTTGACGCAGGCCGCTCGCCGGCCCGCCATCCGGGGTCGTCGCCTGGTCAGGATGGCGGCGGGGCCGGCGTCAGAGGCCCAGCATCTGGCGCAGGTCGGCGAGTGGCCGGGCGCCGAAATGCGAGATCACCTCCGAGGCGGCGATCGCCCCGATCCGCCCGCACTCGGCCATCGGCAGGCCGCGCGTGTAGCCGGCAAGGAAGCCCGCCGCGTAGGCATCGCCCGCGCCGGTGCTGTCCACCACCCGCGTGGGCTCGGCCGGCACGTCGGTCCGCACGCCGCGCTGGAGGATGACGCTGCCCTGCTCGGAGCGCGTGAGCACGGCGAGTGCGACCTCCGAGCCCGCCTGCGCCGCCGCCTGCTCGAAATCGCCCGTCTCGTAGAGCGACATCACCTCGTCCTGGTTGGCGAACAGGATGTCGGTCCCGCCCTGCAGGAGCTGGCGGAAGGCGCTCCGGTGGCGGCCGACGCAGAACGGGTCCGAGAGGCTCAGCGCCACCTCGCGACCGGCCTCGTGCGCGAGGCCGGCGGCAAGGCGGAAGGCGTCCTGGGCGGCGGGCGGGTCGAACAGGTAGCCCTCGAGATAGGTCACCGCCGCGGCGCGCACGAGCCCGGGCAGCACGTCGGCGGGGCCGAAGCGGGTGCAGGCACCGAGATAGGTGTGCATGGTGCGCTGGCCGTCGGGGGTCACCAGGATGATGCAGCGCGCGGTGGCCAGCCCCTCGGCGGCAGCCCCGGCGAAGGGCTCGGACGAGAAGCTGATGCCGATCGCCTCGAGATCGCGCCGGAAATGCGCCCCGGCCTCGTCGTCGGCGACCTTGCCGAGATAGGCGACACGCGCGCCGAGCGCGCGGGCCACGACGCAGCTGTTGGCCACCGAGCCGCCGCCGGTGTGCTGCACCGGCTGGATCGAGGACAGCAGCGCCGACGCCTGCTGGGCATCGATCAGGGACATGCTGCCCGGCACCATGCCGTTCGCCTCCGGATAGCCGGCCTCGACCGGGGCGAGCACGTCGACGATGGCGTTGCCGATGCCCAGCACGTCGAAACTCGGGTCCGCTGCGGCCATGGGCGAGGTCCGTTCCTGAAGGCAGGCCAGCGCCGGGACAGGGGCCCGGCAGCGCATGCCCGCAGCGCTTAGCGTGCGCCGCCCGAACCATCAAGCGGCGCATGGCCGGCCGCCGGCGCCGAACGAGCCCGGCCGCCCGCGCCCGCTCGGCTTGTCGGGCGGGGCGGCGGCGTGTAATCGGGAAGCGGCCGCTCCGGCGGTCCACGATCGCGACACATCCGCAAACAAGACGGGCCGAGCCGTGTTCAAGCGACGCAAAACCGAGGAAACGCCATCCGAAACGCGGGAGCCGCCCAGCTTCCGCTTCCAGCCGGCCGAGCCGCCCGCGCCACAGGGCAGCGTCACCCGCGCCTTCCCGACCCCGCCCGAGCCGCCCCGCACGCCGGCACCGCCTACCCCGGCGCAGCCCCCGCTGGCGCAAGCGTCCCAGGTCCAGTCTCCACAGGCCCAATCCGGCCTGGGCTCTGCCGCACCGGCCCCTCCGAGCCCCTCCGGGCAAGCCCCATCCGCCCAGTCGCGACTGCCGCAGCGGCCGGAGCCGATGGTGCGCGTCCCAGGTGCGGCTTCGCTGGGCACGCCTTCCCTGGGCGCGCCTTCTCTGGGCACGCCTTCTTTGGGCACGCCTTCTTTGGGCACGCCTTCATCCGCGACATCTTCTCAGGGCGCCCCGCCGCCGCCGGCCGCGCCTCATGTCCCGCCGGCCGCCGGGGCCAGGCCCGACCGCGCGCGCGACGGCGACGATTGGGGCGTGCCGCCCTATCGCCCCGCACCACCCGCCGCTACCGTCTACACGCCACCGCGAGCACAGGAGAGCCAGACGATGGCGCGAACGCCCTTCCCGGTTCCGCCCCCGGCGCCACCTCCGGCACCACCCGGCGCCGCGTCCCTCTCCGGCCCAACCGCCGCGTCCCAGACTGCCGTTCCGCGTCCGGGCACGACGTTTCCGCCCGCACCGCCGATGGCCGACGAGCCGACCGCGCGCGGAACCGAGGCGGGCGAGCCGGCGGCCAAGCGCACGCTGGTGGTCGGGCGCGGGATCAGCGTGCAGGGCACGGTGCAGGATGCCGAGCGGCTGGTCGTCGAAGGCACGGTCGAGGCCAGCATGATCCAGGCCACCGAACTGCTGGTCGCCCCCGGCGGCGTGCTGCGCGGCGAGGTGCAGGTGGAAAGTGCCGAGCTGGCCGGCACGGTCGACGGCACCCTTACCGCGCGCGCCAGCCTGCTGATCCGCCGCACCGGCCGGCTGCTCGGCACGGCGCGCTACCGCAGTCTCCAGGTGGAGGAGGGCGGCACCGTCACCGGCCGCCTGGAGATGCTGCAGGAGACACCGGTGCACGCCTCGCCGGCCCCGGCCGAACCGCCGCCGCAGATGCCCGAGCCGGTCGAACCGGGTCCGGCGGACGAGGTCCGCTCGTAGGGCTCCGCCGGTCCCGCGCGGGCGCGCGACGAAGGCTGAGGACCGATGTCCGCCCGCCCTGCTGAGGCGGAACGCGGCGCGGCGTGGCGCGGGAACCATTCTGCCAGCCCGCCGGGCGGGAAGGCACCGGGCAAAAAAATACCAGTTCGGCGCCAAGGAGGGCGAGCCACTCCCGGGCGGCACGGCTAAGATCGGCCAACAACTCAGGCCACGTCGGACGGTCGCAGCGACCGGGCGTGTCCGGAAGGGACGGTCACGCCATGCGCAGCAGACCCCGCCGCCCGGAGCGGCGTTTCACCCGACGGACCGCCCTGGGCCCCATCGGCCCCGCACCGTCTCGGGTGGATCCGTGCGGGGCCGGGCACGATGGCCGAACCTGAGCTCGAGATCATCACCGTAGGCGACGGCGCGCCGTTCAAGGTCTGGTCGCACGGCTACCCGTTCCGGACGGTGCGCTGGCACTTCCATCCGGAATACGAGATCCATCTCGTCACCGCCACCGGCGGGCGCATGTTCGTCGGCGACTTCATCGGCCCCTTCGCGCCTGGCAACCTGGTGTTCCTGGGTGCCAACCTGCCGCACAACTGGGTCAGCGATATCGGCGTGAACGAGGTCGTTCCGGAACGCTGCCTCGTGCTGCAGTTCAACGAGCAGTTCATCGGCACGTGCGAGGCGCTGTTCCCGGCCGCGCCGTTCGGCCGGCTGCTCGAGGAGGCGCAACGTGGCGTAGCCTTTCCGCCGGTCGTCGCCGGCGAGGTGGAGCTTCTGATGCGCCAGATGATGGCGGCCGACCCGCTGGCGCGCCCGGCCCTGCTGCTGCGCATCCTGGAACACCTGCTGCGCTGCACGGACCGATCGCTGCTGGCCAGCGTCGGCTACCAGTCGCGCCCGCTCGCCCACCTCGCCCATCCGCTGCACCACGTGCTCAACCACATCGCCCGCAACCTCGCCGGCGACCTGCGCGAGAACGAGCTCGCCGCCCTGTGCGGCTACACGGCCAGCGCCTTCTCGCGCATCTTCCACCGCCAGACCGGGATGACCTTCACCGCCTACGTCAACGGCCTGCGCATCAACCGCGCCTGCCGGCTGCTCACCACCTCGGACAGCTCGATCACCACGATCTGCTTCGAGTCCGGCTTCAACACGCTGTCGAACTTCAACCGCCGGTTTCTCGCCCAGACCAGGATGACGCCGCGCCACTACCGCCGGCAGCACCGGGCGAATGACGGCGCCGTCGCCGCCTCGGACTACGGGTGAGAACGACCGTGGCTGCGATAACTGTTGCTAGAATAACAAAGAAACGGAACGTCCAGACATGAGCCTCCTCTCCACCCACACTTTGCCCCCTGGGTTTCTTGTCGCCGCGGCCGCCGCCGCCCTGCTGCTGCCGCAGGCGGGCCCCGGTGCGCGCGCCGCCACGGTGACGAACGCCAGGATCGCCTTCCTGATGCCCGACGAGGGCTCGACCCGCTACGAGCAGCACGACCGGCCCGGCTTCGTCGCCGAGATCAGCAAGCTCTGCTCCGGCTGCCGCGTCCTCTACCAGAACGCCGACGGCGACGCGTCGCGCCAGCAGCAGCAGTTCAACTCGGTCATCTCGCAGGGTGCCAAGGCGATCGTGCTCGACCCGGTCGACTCCACCGCCGCCGCCTCGCTGGTCCACCAGGCGCAGGCCCAGGGCATCAAAGTGATCGCCTATGACCGGCCGATCCCCGCCGCGCACGCCGATTTCTACGTCTCGTTCAACAACGAGGCGATCGGCCGCGCCATTGCCACCTCGCTGGTCCGCCACCTCAAGGCGACCGGCGTGGCGACCGCGGGCGACGGCCTGCTGGAGGTGAACGGCTCGCCGACCGATGCCGCCGCGGGGCTGATCAGGAAGGGCGTGCATGAAGGTCTGGCCGAGGGCGGCTACCGGACCCTGGCCGAGTACGACACGCCGGACTGGCTGCCGTCCAAGGCGCAGCAATGGGTCGCGGGGCAGATCTCGCGTTTCGGCAAGAAGATCGTGGGCGTGGTCGCGGCCAATGACGGCACGGCCGGCGGCACCATCGCCGCCTTCAAGGCGGCAGGCGTCGATCCGGTGCCGCCGGTGACCGGCAACGATGCGACCATCGCCGGGCTGCAGCTGATCATCGCCGGCGACCAGTACAACACGATCTCCAAGCCGAGCGAGATCGTCGGTGCGGCCGCCGCCCGGGTCGCGATCCAGCTGCTCGACGGCCAGACACCGCAGGCGGGCACCACCCTGTTCGGCACGCCCACCCAGCTCTTCACGCCGACGCTGATCACCAGCGGCAACATCAAGAGCGAGATCATCGACCGGCAGGTGGACGGCAAGCCGATCGACACGCCGGCCGAGCTGTGCACCGGCCGCTACGCCGCCGGCTGCCACAAGCTCGGCATCACGTCCTGACGGCGATGAGCCAGGCCGCGGATGATGGGCCGCCGGGCGAGCTGGTGCTCAGCCTGCGCGGCGTCTCCAAGCATTTCGGCGCCATCGCCGCACTCACCGGCATCGATCTCGACGTGCATGCCGGCGAGGTGGTGGCGCTGGTCGGCGACAACGGTGCGGGCAAGTCGACGCTGATCAAGATCCTGGCCGGCGTGCACGCGCCGAGTGCGGGGACGATCACCTTCCGCGGCCAGGCGGTGAGCCTCGACGATCCGTCCGCCTCGCTGGCCCTGGGCATCGCCACCGTCTTCCAGGATCTCGCGCTGTGCGAGAATCTCGACGTCGTGGCCAACATCTTTCTCGGCCGCGAGCGTCAGCCACTGCAGCTCGACGAGGTGACGATGGAGCTGCGGGCCTGGACCCTGCTGCGCGAGCTGTCGGCGCGGATCCCCAGCGTCCGCGTGCCGGTCGCCTCCCTGTCGGGCGGACAGCGGCAGACGGTGGCGATCGCACGTTCGCTGCTGCTCGACCCCAAGCTGATCCTGCTCGACGAGCCGACCGCCGCCCTCGGTGTGGCGCAGACCGCGGAGGTGCTCGACCTGATCGAGCGGGTGCGCGAGCGCGGCCTGGGTGTGGTGATGATCAGCCACAACATGGAGGACGTGCGTGCGGTCGCCGACCGCATCGTCGTGCTGCGCCTGGGCCGCAACAACGGCGTCTTCTACCCCGACGCCTCGAACGGGGAGCTGGTGAGCGCCATCACCGGTGCCTCGGACAACGCGGTGTCGCGCCGGTCGGGGCGACGCCAGGCGAGAAGCGAGCCGCAACTCCAGCCGGGCGCGGGTGGCGCCGGTGAGTAGCGAGCGGCAACCCGGCGCGGCGACCCCGCTCGACCGCAGCGACGAGCGCGTGCGCCAGGCGAGCGGACCCGGCGAGGCGGTGCGCGGCTTCATCGACCGCATCCGCTCGGGCGATCTCGGCTCGCTGCCGGTGGTGATCGGACTGGTGATCATCAGCGCGGTGTTCGAGAGCCTCAACCCGGTCTTCCTGTCCAGCAACAACCTGGTCAACCTGCTCTACGACTGCTCGACGGTGGGCGTCATCTCGCTCGGCATCGTCTGCATCCTGATGGTCGGCGAGATCGATCTTTCGGTGGGTTCGGTGAGCGGCTTCGCGTCCGCCCTGGTCGGCGTGCTGTGGGTCAACGAGGGCTGGCCGGTCGCACTCGCCATCCTTGCCGCCCTGCTCGCCGGCGGGCTGCTCGGCCTGGTCTATGCGCTGCTGTTCAACCGCTTCGGCATGCCGAGCTTCGTCGCCACCCTGTCCGGCCTGCTCGCCGTGCTCGGCCTGCAGCTCTACATCCTGGGCGAGAGCGGCTCGATCAACCTGCCCTACGGCTCGCCGATCGTGAGCTTCGGCCAGTCCTCCTTCATCCCCCGCCCGTTGGCCTACCTCGTCGCCGCCCTGATCGGGCTGGCGACCCTGGCCACCGGCTGGCGCGAGGCCGCGCGTCGCCGGCAGGCGGGCCTTTCGGCCGCGACACCTTCAGTCCTCCTCGCTCGCGCCGGCGCGCTGCTCGTCCTGCTGGAGCTGGTGGTCTTCTATCTCAACGGCGACCGCGGCGTGCCGTGGATGTTCGCGCTCTTCGTCGCCCTGGTGGTCGCCACCCAGTATGCGCTGACCCGCACCATTTGGGGCCGGTGGGTCACCGCGGTCGGCGGCAACCGCGAGGCGGCGCGGCGCGCGGGCATCCCGGTGCGGCGCATCTATGCCAGCGCCTTCATCCTGTGCTCCGGCCTGGCGGCGGCCGGCGGCATCCTCGCCTCGGCGCGACTCGCCTCGGCGAGCCAGCAGGCGGGCACCGGCGACGTCAATCTCGACGCGATCGCGGCGGCGGTGATCGGCGGCACCAGCCTGTTCGGCGGCCGCGGCAGCGCCTACTCGGCGCTGCTCGGCATCATCGTCATCCAGGCCATCTCGAGCGGCCTCACCCTGCTCGATCTGTCCTCGTCGCTGCGCTACATGATCACCGGCGGCGTGCTCGCCATCGCGGTCATCGTCGACAGCCTGGCCCGCCGCTCGCGCCAGTCGCACGGTCGCGCCTGACGCTCAGCACCTCACCGGCAGCACCTCACCGGCAGCACCTCACCGGCAGCACCTCACCGGCCGCACCGGACCGGTCCGCCGAGAGCCCCGCCCCAGGGATCGGCGTCAGGGCGCTCGCCGCGGCTCAGGCCACCGTGTCGCGGCGGTCGCGCAGCTTCACGTAGGCAAGCTGCGCATGCTCGGTGCAGTAGGGCTTGCCCGGGATCGGATCGCCGCCGCAGAAGCGGAACTGCTTGGTGCCGGGTTCGCCGAGCGGCCAGCAGCAGGACTGGCTGCGCCGGGTGAAGGCGGGACGGCTGGCGGCCCGATCGAGCTCGGCCCCGGCGTCGCGCGGTGCCGGATCGGCGGGACGCGGCACCGTGCGCAGGTGCGTGACACTCGACGCGACGGGAGCGCTCTCGGCCGGCGGGCGCGCTGCGGGGCCGGCGGGCGTCGCTCCATTGGCCGCCGCGCCGGCCGGGCCGGACTCACGCGGCGCGAAGCTCGTGACCCGCGCCGCCTGGCGCAGTTCCTGGCGCGACGCCTGGCGCACGGCAGCAGCCTCGGCCGCCTTCGCCGCCCGGGTTGGGTCGGCCTTGCGGATCGGCGACGGACGCGGCGGCAGGGTGAGCCGGTGCGCCTTGCCGACCACCGCATTCTTGGTAATGGACAGTCGCCGGCCGATCTCAGCCGTGGACAGACCTTCCTGCCAAAGGCTGCGCAGGCGGGAGATTGTCTCCTCGGTCCATTCCATCACCCAAAACTCCGTGGTTGACGGGGGCAGAGTAGGGCAGGAGCAACCCCACCCTCAACGCCCCGACCACAAAATCTTGTGGACAAGACCGAAAAAGAACCCAACCCCTCGTGTCGATGTTGCCAGCTCGAGTCTCATTTGTTTTCGATCGGATCGCCGGCGTGCTGAACAGATCAAACCGCGAGCCGCCGTCACATCCGGTGGCGCGCCCGGTCGCGCGGACGGTGCGGCCGAGGCTGGTGCTGGCCATCTGCTGCATGAGCCTGCTGATGTCGTCGATCGACGCGACCATCGTGAATGTCGCCCTGCCCTCGATCCGCCACGACCTCCACGCCCCGATGGCCGACCTGCAATGGACGGTGGACGCCTACACGCTGGTGGTGGGCAGCTTCCTGATCAGCGCCGGCGCGCTGGCCGACCGCTACGGGCGGCGCAGCATATTCCAGTGCGGCCTGGTGCTGTTCGCGCTCGGCTCGGGCCTGTGCAGCCTGGCGGGTTCGGCGCGGCTGCTGGTCCTCGCCCGGGTGGTGCAGGCGCTCGGCGCCACCATGCTCAACCCGGTGGCGATGTCGATCATCACCAACGTCTTCCCCGATCCGAAGCAGCGCGCGCAGGCGATCGGCGTCTGGGCGGCGGTACCCGGCCTGTCGATGGCCATCGGGCCGTTCGGCGGCGGGCTGCTCATCGAGGCGATCGGCTGGCGCTCGATCTTCTGGATTACCCTGCCGATCTGCGCGCTGGCCATGCTGCTCACCACCCTGTTCGTGCCCGCCTTCCCCGGCCGCCCCGGCCAGAAGCCCGACCTGCCCGGCCAGGTGCTGGTCACCGCAGCCCTCGGCGTGCTGGTCGGCGGCATCATCGAGGGCGGCAGGCTCGGTTTCGGCAATCCCGTGATCGCCGCCTGCTTCGCGCTCGCCGCCGCCAGCGTGGCACTGCTGGTGCTGCGCGAGCGGCGCACCGCGGCACCGCTTCTCGACCTGCGCTTCTTCCGCAGCGTGCCGTTCGCCAGCGCCAACCTGGTGGCGTTATGCGCGTTCAGCGCCTTCTCGGGGTTCCTGTTCCTCAACACCTTCTTCCTGCAGGACGTCCGCCACCTCTCCCCGCCCGAGGCCGGGCTGTGGCTGCTGCCGATCGCGCTCGTCACCCTGCTCGGCTCGCCGCTCGCCGGGCGGCTGGTCGGCCGGCGCGGCCCACGCCCCTGCCTGCTGGTGGCGGGCTTCGCCTTCACCCTCAGTGCGCTGCTGCTGCAGCATCTCCGCCCGGCAACACCGGGCTGGCAACTCATCCTCGCCTACGCGGTGTTCGGGGTGGGCTTCGCGGCGGTCAATCCGCCGATCACCAACAGCGCGGTGGCCGGCATGCCACGGGCGCGGGCCGGCACCGCCGCCGCGATCGCCTCCTCGGGGCGCCAGATCGGCAACTCGATCGGCGTCGCACTGGCCGGCGCCATCGCCTTCTCGGGGCATGGGGGCGCAACGCTGACCCAGTCCTGGCGCCCGTTCTGGTGGCTGCTCGGCCTGTCCGGGCTGGCCATCGCCTCGCTCGGTCTCATCGCCACCAGCCGCCGCGCGCTGGCCACCCAGCGCCGGATCGCCCACCTGCTCGACCCCGCCGCACCGTGAGCGGCCAGGCGCCCGGCGAGGCGGAGACGGTCCGGCTGCGGCCGCTGCGCCTGGGCGATGCGGCGGAGCTGATCCGCGCCAATCGGGCGAGCCGGGCGTTCCACCTCCCCTGGGTCGAGCCGCCGGTCGACATGCCGGCGTTCGAGGTCTGGTTCGGCCAGACCCTGACCGGCCCGAACCTCGCCCTGGTGGCCCGCGAACCGGCGGCCGGAGCCATCGTCGGCGTGGTCAATCTGAGCCAGATCGTGTGGGGCGTCTTTCGTAGTGCCTATCTCGGCTACTATGCGATGGGCAGCTTCGCCGGCCGCGGCTTCATGACCGAGGCGCTCCGACAGGCTACCGGCTTCGCCTTCGACGAGCTCGGCCTTCATCGGCTGGAGGCGAACATCCAGCCCGGCAATGTCGCCTCCCTCGCCCTGGTGCGTCGTCTGGGCTTCGCCAGGGAGGGGTTTTCACCGCGCTATCTCAGGCCGGGCGGCGAATGGCGCGACCATGAGCGCTGGGCGCTGGTCAGAGACCAGACGGCCCCGTGACGCCGCCAGTCACCGGCGCGGGCTGTCGGTGGGCTGGCTCAGGAACAGTGCGCCGGCCTGGCCAGCGAGAAGCTGCGCATCGTGCCCTTCATCGCGAAATCGCCGAAATCCATCACCAGGTGGTCGGCCACGCCATTGTCGAAATAGCGCATCGCACTCTCGTAGTCGGGGGTGATCGCGGTCGGCTTTTGGGAAAAGAAGGCCACATGCACCCGGCTGCTGCCCAGGGCGGCCAGAGCCTGCTTGTCGCTCTTCGAGGGTGCTGCATGCCAGCCCAGGATGGTCACGTAGGTGTATTGCGCGCCATCCGTGCCGGTGCCGTCGAACAGCAGCGGTGCTATGCTCTTCCGGCCGGCCTCGGCGGCGCGGATGATGGCCGCCGTGTGCGCCATCGGGAACAGGGTGCCGGCCGGCAGGGTGACGACCGTGCGGCTGGGCTCGCTGTAGTGGATCACGCCGCTGCCGTCGGGGCTGATCGACGCCTCGCCACGGACCTGCTGGCTCACCGCGCCATCGGCATACTGCTTCATGTCGAAGACCAGGTGCCGCCCGTCCTTGCCTTCCAGGGTCGCGTAGTCGGACAGCACATCGGAGGCGCCGCCGTCGCGGGTCACCGTGTGCAGGCGGAGCTGCTGCTGTGTGGCCCAGCTCGTGCAGGTGTCGCGCACCTGGTAGGTCATCGTCCCCGAGGCGGCCACCGTGTCGCCGCCCTCGATGCGCTCCAGCGCCAGGTCGTAGACCGCCTTGTGGGCGGCCAGCGGCACGTCCGGCGCGCTGGCCGCCCGTCCCGGCGCCCCCCAGGCGGCGACGGAGGAGGCGGCGGCGAGGATGGCCAGGGCCGCCAAGGCGGGGCGGGCCAGGGCGGGGCGGGCCAGGGCGGGGCGGGCCAGGGCGGGGCGGGCCGGACCAGCCGGCGGCGGGGTGCGGCCGCTCACGACGCGGCCCGCCCGCGTGCGCCCTCGGGCCCGTCCGGGCCAGGAGCGGCGGCCATCGGGGCGGCGGGCCTGGAGGCGGCCGGCTTGGGCGGCGGCAGGTCGAGCCTGAGCGACAGCTCCTTGAGGCGCGCAGGCGGGATCGGGGCCGGGGCGCCCATCATCGGGTCCTCGCCCTGCTGGTTGAGCGGGAACAGGATCACCTCGCGGATGTTGGGCTCGTCGGCCAGTAGCATGACCATGCGGTCGATCCCCGGAGCGGAGCCGCCATGCGGGGGGGCTCCGTAGCGGAAGGCGTTGAGCATGCCACCGAAGCGCGCCTCGACCTCGCTCTCCGGGTAGCCGGCGATGGCGAAGGCGCGGATCATCACCTCCGGCAGATGATTGCGTATGGCACCCGAGGACAGCTCGATGCCGTTGCAGACGATGTCGTACTGGAACGCCTTGATGGTCAGCGGATCCTGCGTCTCCAGCGCCTCCAGCCCGCCCTGCGGCATGGAGAACGGGTTGTGGCTGAAGTCGATCTGCCCGGTTTCCTCGTTGATCTCGTACATCGGGAAGTCGGTGATCCAGCAGAAGCGGAACGCATCGCGCTCGACGAGGTCGAGTTCCGCCGCGATCCGGGTCCGCACCAGGCCGGAGAAGCGGACCAGCTCGGCATCCGAGCCCGCGGCGAAGAACACCGCATCGCCCGGCGCCAGGCCGCAGAGCGTGCGGATCGCCTCGGCCCTCGCCGCTTCCAGGTTGCGCGCGATCGGCCCGCGCGCCACCGGCTGGCCGGCCTCGTCGGCCTCGAAGATGATGTAGCCCAGGCCGCCGGCGCCTTCGCCGCGCGCCCACTCATTGAGCTTGTCGAAGAACGAGCGCGGCCGCGATGCGGCACCCGGTGCCGGGATCGCCCGCACCTGGCCGCCGGCGGCCGCGATCCTGGCGAACAGGCCGAAGCCGGAGCCGGCGAACGGCGCGGTCACGTCATGGATCAGGAGCGGGTTGCGCAGGTCGGGCTTGTCCGAGCCGTAGCGGGCGAGCGCTTCGGCATACGGGATGCGCACGAAGGGCGGCTCGCTCACCGTGCGCCCCTGGCCGAACTCGGCGAACACGCCGGCCATCACCGGCTCGAGGGTGGCGAACACGTCCTCCTGGGTGACGAACGACATCTCGAAATCAAGCTGGTAGAACTCGCCCGGCGAGCGGTCGGCGCGGGCCGCCTCGTCGCGGAAGCAGGGTGCGATCTGGAAGTAGCGGTCGAAGCCCGCGACCATGGCGAGCTGCTTGAACTGCTGCGGCGCCTGCGGCAGGGCGTAGAACCTGCCCGGGTGCAGGCGGGCCGGCACCAGGAAGTCGCGCGCACCCTCGGGGCTCGAGGCGGTCAGGATCGGGGTGGTGAACTCGGTGAAGCCCTGTGCGATCATCCGCTGTCGCAGGGAGGCGACGACGCCTGCGCGCAGCATGATGTTGCGGTGCAGCTTGTCGCGGCGCAGGTCGAGATAGCGGTAGCGCAGCCGCAGGTCCTCCGGGTAGGTCTCGCCGCCGGCCACCTGCATCGGCAGCACGCCGGCCGCCGACTGCACCACCAGCTCGCGCGCGCGCAGTTCCACCTCGCCGGTGGCGAGCCTGGGGTTGACGGTGCCGGCCTCGCGGCGGACCACCTCGCCGGTCACCGTGATCACGCTCTCCACCCGCACCCGCTCGGCCGCCTCGAGCAGCGCGTCGGCGAACACGATCTGGGTGATGCCGAAATGATCGCGCAGGTCGACGAACAGCAGCCCGCCATGGTCGCGCCGGCTGTGCACCCAGCCCGACAGGCGCGCGGTGCTCCCGGCGTCGGTGCCGCGGAGATCGGCGCAGCTATGGGTGCGGTAGGGATGCATGCTCTCGTCCTGATCCGGGCCGGCGGGCTTGCTCGCCCGGCCGGCCACTCTTGCCTCGAACCGGCAGGAAGCCGGGCGGCCCCCACCCTGTCAACGCGTAACCCGACAGGCGCACGCCTGCCCGCAGCTTGCGCCCGATCGTGACCGCCGCCACCGCTGGCCACCGGTGCGTGGCCACCGGTGCCCTGGCGCGTGCAGCATGGCGGGCGCGGCTGCTTCCGCCTTGCGCACGGCAGGTGTAACACACGGCGGATGCCACGTAGCCCGCGTAAAGCCTATCCGCCGCCGGTCCTGATCACCGACAACGACGCCCTGGGTGCCTGCATCGAACGGCTCTCGGCCGAGAGCTTCGTCACCGTCGACACCGAGTTCGTCCGCGAGCGCACCTACTGGCCGGAGCTGTGCGTCGTGCAGATCGGCGGCGAGGCCGAGGTGGTGATCATCGACGCCCAGGCCGAGGGGATCGACCTCGCCCCGCTCGGCCGGCTGCTCGCCGAGCCTGCGATCACCAAGGTGTTCCACGCCGCCCGCCAGGACCTGGAGATCTTCCTCCACCTGTTCGAGCGGCTGCCCGAGCCCTTGTTCGACACCCAGGTGGCGGCGATGGTGGCGGGCTTCGGCGACCAGGTCGGCTATGACAGCCTGGTGGCGTCCCTCACCGGCGGCGAGATCGACAAGGCGCACCGGTTCAGCGACTGGTCGCAGCGGCCGCTCTCGGCAGAGCAGGTCAACTACGCGGCCGCCGACGTGACCTGGCTGCGCGACGTCTACCTCAAGCTCCGCGCCCGGCTGGAGCGCGAAGGGCGGCTCGACTGGGTGGCGCAGGAGATGGCGGTGCTCACCGACCCGCGCACCTTCCGCCCCGACCCCGACACGCTCTGGGAACGACTGCGGCCGCGCACCGGCAACCGCCGCATGCTCGGCACGCTGCGCGCCATCACCGCCTGGCGCGAGGGCGAGGCGCAGCGGGTCAACGTGCCCCGCCAGCGCCTGCTCAAGGATGAGAGCCTGCTCGAGATCGCCGCCACCGCGCCGCGCACCCCCGACGCGCTGGCCAGGGTGCGGGGCGTCGGGCGGGGCTTTGCCGATGGGCGGATGGGCGCCTCGCTGATCGAGGCGATCCGCGAGGCGCTCGCCGTGCCGGACAGCGCCCTGCCCCAGGCGCCGCGCCGCGACGGGCCGCGCCCCTCGCCCGCCCTGGTCTCGCTGCTCAAGGTGCTGCTCGCCGCCAAGGCAGAGCAGCACGACGTCGCCCCCCGCCTGCTCGCCTCGTCCGAGGATATCGACCGCCTCGCCACCGAGGACGCCCCCGACATCCCCGCCCTGCAGGGCTGGCGGCGCGAGGTGTTCGGCACCGACGCGCTGGCGCTGAAGGCGGGCGAGGTACTGATCGGCGTCGCCGGGCGCAGGATCAAGCTGCTCAAGGCGCCCGGCTGAGCGGCCCCCGCCGGGGACGGCGTCCGCCCGTGCGGCGGATGCGTCGCTGGCTGCAGACGCGGCCGACCCGCCTCCTGCTGTTCGCGTTGTTCGCGTGGTTCGCCGAGACCGCCTGGCGGCTGCGCGGCGACACCTGCTACGACCTGCGCAACTACCACCTCTACGACCCCTTCGCCCTGCTGCACGGCAAGGCCGGGATCGACATCGCGCCGGCGCAAAGCCAGAGCTTCCTGCCGCCGGCCAACGACCTGCCCTACTACCTGCTCGCCCGGCACGTCGGCGACGTGCACTGGCTCAACCTGCTGCTCGCCTTGCCGGCGGCGGTCGCCGCGGGGCTGGCACTGCTGATCACCCTGCGCCTCCTGCACGCGCGAACCTGGACCGACCGGCTGCTCGCCTTCGTCGCGGTGCTGATCGGCGCCACCGGGGCCGCCGGCCACCCGGTGCTGGCCACCTCGATGAGCGACATGCTACCTGCCTCCCTGGTGCTGGCCGCCATCCTGCTGATCCTGCGGCAGGCCGATCGCGCCGGGGTCAGCGCTGCCGGCGCGGGCACCCCCAAGGCCGGTGCTGCTTCGGCCGTGCCCAACTTGCCCACCCCCGCCCTGCCTGCCCCCGCCTTGCCTACCCCCGCCTTGCCCACCCCTGCCGCGGCCGACCCCGCCCGCGCCGTCCCTCATCCGGCTGTGCCGGCACGGAGGGCGTCCGCGGTGCCGGCCCGCCTCCTGCCCGGGCTGCTGGTCGGGACGGCACTTGGCCTGAAGCTGACCTTCTCCTATGCCGCGGGCGGCCTGGCGGTGGCGCTCCTGGTGTGGTCCGACCGATCGCCGGCGCTGCGGCTGCGCGCCTGCCTCCTGTTCATCTGCGGCACGCTGCTCGGGACGGTGGCGGTGTGCGGCTGGTGGTGGCTGCACCTGTGGCGCATCTCCGGCAACCCGCTGTTCCCCTACTACAACAACCTGTTCCGCTCGCCGCTCGCCTGGCCCGGCGACTTCGTCGACCGGCGCTTCCTTCCGCGCGACCTGCTGCACTGGCTGTTCTACCCGTTCTTCTGGGCGGTGCGCCGCACGCCGCTGGTGACGGAAGCCGACGAGCCGATGCGCGACCCACGCATCGCGCTGGCGCTGCTGGCCGCCATCGCCTTGCTGGCCTTCGCCGGCAGGGGGCGCCGCCGCGGCGGCCAACACCGCGTGCGGCAGGCCCTGCGGTGCCAAGCGCCCATCCCGGACGCCGGGCCGCAGCACTTCCTCGCCGTGTTCTTCCTGGTCTCCTACGCCATGTGGGAGCGTGAATTCTCGATCTTCCGCTACCTGGCCCTGCTCGAACTGCTCAGCGGCCCGGTGCTGGTGCTCGCCGCCTGCCGCGCAGCACGCACGCAGGCCGCGCGCCGGCTCGCCCTCGGCGGCGCGGTGCTGCTCCTGGCGCTGCTGCGCATCTATACGGTCGATCCGAACTGGGGGCGCCTGCCGCACGAGGGCGGCAGGCCGATCGCGGTCAGCATGCCGCAGCTCGCCGCCGGGTCGGTCGTGCTGATCCTGGATTCCGCGCCGCTGGCCTATCTCGCCCTGTTCGAACCTGCCGGCGTGCGCTTCATCGGCACGAACAACAACCTCACCCAGCCGCAGGGCGGTGGGCCGATGCAGCAGCGCATCAGGGATGCGATCGCCGCGCGGCGCGGGCCGCTCTACGGGCTGGAGGATCCGGGCTTCGAACGGGGCCGCGCCGACCAGACGCTGGCCGCCTACCGCCTGCACCGGGCCGGCTGCGTCACCGTCCGGGGCAACATCGTGGGCGCGACGACCCGGCTCTGCCGCCTTCGCGCCTAGGTAGGGGACTCATTCAGGTCCACTCGCTGGCGGTTGCGACGAGAGCGAGGCTGGCGAGGTAGTTGCGGGCGAGTCGGTCGTAGCGGGTGGCGATGCGTCGCCAGTTCTTGAGGCGGCAGAAGAGGCGCTCGATGCTGTTGCGCCGCCTGTAGGCTCGGCGATCAAGCGGAGGCACGGTCCTGCTGGCAGTGGACGGGATCACCGTCTTGATGCGGCGCTTGGCGAGCCAGCAGCGCAGGCTCTCGGCATCGTAGGCCTTGTCGGCGATCAACCTCTTGGCGGGGGCGCTCGCCTCGAGCAGCGGGACTGCCC
>Ga0080006_1143929_pt1 | contig 28436 bp, 27 predicted proteins | sample RS3BMetagenome_FD_69209 | JGI IMG/M metagenome (GOLD analysis project Ga0080006, IMG submission 69209) | Ferric oxide microbial mat and aquatic microbial communities from Rainbow Spring, Yellowstone National Park, USA - RS3B (SPADES... ...
TAGGGGCTTGGTCTACGTGCTAGGCACAGGTGGCTATAATAAGTTGTTGAGGTTGTTGGGTAAGGCTGGTTACGAGATACATAGGTCCAGATCTTCGACATGGGTAAAAGGTAAGAAACCGTGTAACGAGTTGGTTAGGGAGATCAATGAACTCGTTGAGAAAATAACCAGTGAGGAGGAGAGAGGAGGGGCTGGAGGTGGTGAGTGCAACCAGCTGACATAGGGAGTATTATAAACGCCATTGTTGGTAGGGTTTCTAGCTTAATACCAAGCCTTAAGGATACTGTTGATGAGGTGGGTGTTAATCTTGCCCACATAAGCAAACCACCGCAGAACCACGGTGGTCTTTGACAATGCATGCGAAAATACCTGCGTTAGCGCTACTTACGTTGCTCCTATGAACCCTCTGGGTATTTAGGGTTTTCAAGCTGCGGCTTTACGTCAGGACTGCCCCTCATCAACAAGCCCTGTTTACATCACCATCCTGATTCATCCTCCATGTACTTTTTAATGAGGAACACAGCTACGTTTATTAAGGCTATTATTGCACCCTCTATTAATCCATGTATTAACGCATTAAGGAGTTGTCGTGGTATGAACACTATGGCCAGTACGGCCATGGCTAGCAATATCCCGATTGCCCTAACGATATCATCCTCATCCGAGTAACTCATCAACATCGCGTATCCCTAAGATGCTTAAAAACCATGCCTCATGGTAAGCAGCGTCGGCTTATGCAAGGCAACAAACCCTAGGCGCATACTTCAGGTACCAGTTCCTCAATTCCTCATGCCTAGGTGACCGGTAGTGCTCAACAAGTATCCTAAACTCGCTTGGCGGCGCCCTACCCTGAAGCGTGTTCACTATGCTTTCTGGGACGCCCTGGCTAACCATCCATGTCGCAAAGAACTTTCTGAGTTCGTAGAGCTCAAGCTCTCTGCCGAGAACCCGTTTGGCAGCCTCCTTAATCTCCCTCCTTAGCCTGGATTGTGTCTCGGCTCATTCTTATGAGCGTGGCCTTGATTTTTTGTTCCTGGTTGGCTTGCCTCGGCCGTGGATGGCCTCCTCTCCATCTTTAAGGTCTATTCCAAGACTCCCACTCAAATCAGGGACGGCAACCCTACCTATTATGATTCACTCCTTCAACAGTTCGGCACTCCTCCACCTCCGTCCGAGAAATCCATCGCCGTAATGGAGCTCCTTCGCCGTTCCCAATTAATCGAAAAGGGGCGAAGCTACGGGGGACATGGGTGAGGCACATGACTGCAATGCGAATACACCATTAGAGGGACTGCATGACAACCATGGAGCAGTACGGGGAATACAAAGACAGGGACAAAAGTGAACCAGCAGAACGAAAGCATTATATGCAATAGCAACTGGGAAGACAATCAACCGCAATCGATCGAATCAGCATATTAACGCCACAAAAACACCGCGGGCAGGGGGGGACCCGAGTTCTACAAGGATTAAGACTAAGCCCTCAGCCCGCTAACGGCTTATTCTTTTCGTCATGTGGTTCTGCAGCATCCTCTTCATAATCACGTCCCTAATGGCATCTACCTCCTCGGGCGGCATGAAGAAGTGCAGCATAGCGTAAAACCTCTCATCATGATGCCTACTCTGTAGCTTTATATGCAGCAATTCGTGGAGCACCAGGTATTTAATTATGTCCTCGCCGAGGTCCAACAGGTCCTCATTTATGCATATCGTCCTCGCCTTAATGTTGCTTGATGCTGCCTTCGTCTTATACCTCCTTACCCTAAACTTAACGTCATCCCTGATCCCAAGCATGAGCCTATACTCCGAGAGAGCCCTCTCAATGACGTCTCTGTAGTTCATGTAGAACCTCGCCCTCTATGTAACTTGCAAGGTTATACGCCACTTGCCTAACATCCCCACTATTAACTCCCTTAAGAGCCCTGAGGAGGTCCTTCAATAGGGCCATCCGTAAATTCCTTCTATCGCTCTCATAAAATGATGCACGTACTTCTGAACCATACTTTCTAATGACCTCTTGAACGGCACGCTCGGTATTGTCAAGCTTCATAACGCTTACCTGGAATCTGCTTGACATGAATCTCTTAATATCATACATGAGCCTCTCCGATAAGCTCAATGCCTCCCTCTCCCTCCTATATGACATTACCTCATTCATTAATTTAATAAGCTCGTCAACCATTTCCCTGCTAAGTACTTTGCTGGCATGCCACCCCTCCTCAAGCCTCCTTAACCTCTCATAAATAACCTCATAGACGGGGTTGTTTTGTTCAAGACCTAGGAATCCCCTAATGGTTAATAATGCCTCAGCAGCAAGGCTTAATACCAATACGGTGCAACACCAACGGTGTAACACCATTATGCACAGACACTGCCACTCTAAAGCCAATACGGTATAACACAATTGGTGTAACACCATTATCAAGCATCTGGCCCGCTGACCCACGTGTCCAACTTGTCACCCAGGCGGCGCTTGCAGTAGGGTTGAAAAGCTGCAAAGCACGGACTGAACAGGGTACACCACGGGGCCACACAATGGCTGTGGGGACGCAATGCCTTAAACGCGCTTAGGGGCTCTAACCGCGGGGCGGGAATCATCAATGGATGCGGCCTAGATCACGTAGACGCCGAGACAGCCCCCTCCCCCGGGGGGCGCCCTACGTGCAGGTGGGGCAACGGCTAATTGACGGCGCATCGAGTTCATTGGGAACCTAGATGGGTGTGAGGCGGGGGTAATGTCATGCGTTTTAAGGCGTTGGCCCCCTAAATGCGCCTTCCTCCTCCCGATCATGATTGCCGTCTACTAGCGCTGCCAGTATTGCCACCACGATTTGGCATAACGGCGGTTGTTGTGGTGACTGAGACCGGCGCCGTGGTTATGGCCTTTGTGCCGGTCGCTGTGATTGCTACCGTTTTTGCCGTGTTTTACCGTTGAGGCAACAGCGCTTGTTGTGGCTGTGGTTGCGGTTACTGAGGCAGTTGTGGTTCTGGTTATGGTGGGGGTATTGATGGTGGGGCGCCCCATATGCCAACATGCATTGATGCCCAATTGTCAATCGCTGCCTCCGGCTGCGCCCAACCCCAAACACGCAGTTGCCGCTGCCCGGTAATTTGAAGCAATTGCCTAGGCTTACTGTAAAGCTTGCCGACCGTGCAGTTAGTCGCAGCGCCGCTGGGCGCATACGTGCTCGGGCCATGGATCACTGTTCGTATGTAATCCTATTGAGGCATCCCAGCCTATCGCTCCAGCCGATACCGGCGCCGTTTGGCGATGGGGAACGCCCATGTGGTAGGCCATGACGGCAGCCCCAATCGCCGCGCCAATCCTCAAGGCCCCCTCCCCTGGCTTGGCGTTGGGGCGCGCCGCTTAATGAACCATGCTAATTCGGCTAGGACCATTATGCCAACGCCGTATGGTTGAGTTGGCTTGTAATGCCCACGATGGCTTGTGAAGGGCGTTAATCCTGGGGCGCGATGCTTGCCATTGCTTGATGTAAACGACATCATTACTGGCCTTAACCTTGACACAGCACCGCCTTTTCTGACTCCGCTCAGGCTCCTACCATCGGCGAGACCAATGATGATCCGCCAACGTGCTCCCCGCTGAAGTCATTCTAACTACCCTGGCCCTTTGAACATGCTTCTCCACAATGTGAATCAAGTGGGTTAATTAGCCTTGGCCATGCTCAGGGCCCCAATCCCCAGGCCTTAACCCCACTGGGCGCCCGTGCACCCAAGCCCCCTCAAGAGCATTAAAACAGGCATTTGAGCCCTCTAAGCCGAGGGCCACTGCCGATCGAGGGCCCCTAAATCCCGAGGCCAATCTTAAGGTGGAAAAAGAATAAGGCGGGGATAGGCTTATGAAGAGGCCGTCAAAGGGGAATGTAAGTAACAAAAATCGATAAGAATTCAATTAAACGTGATATAGGAATAGTTTGGTGATGGCCTGCCTGAGATCCTCATTACCCAAGTCGCAACCCTTCTCGCATGCTCTGTAAACGTCCAGGAATAGCCTTGAGAGTAGTTTAACAGAGAGTGCCGCAGTCTCATAGAGTGCATGCGCCTTGGCTAGCTTCTCATCACCATTAATTAGTGCGTAGAGCATGAAGGCTAACTGAGCCCTTGAATTTTTGAGGGCGGGTAGCTGGACTAGGGACTTACCGTCAAGCCCATATGCCAATCCCCTAAACTCATCACTCAATGACTTAGCGTCAAAACCAAGCCCCTTAAGCAAATTCAACTTCTCTCCTTTTGAAATCCGTTCACGAAAAGTCTTGATTAACACTTCTTCTCTTAGCACTTCAACAGTAGCACCCTTTCCCCTGGCTGCCGAGGCGATACCCTTACAGATACTCTTTCCCTTCTCATACTTTTCATCAATTGATTCGCATGCCTCACCCACATCCTCAGGCTTCAGAAGCCCGAAGGCAACCCTCAACGCAGGTAGGAATACACTAAATATTTCGTATTTAAATGCCTCAATTAACTCCCGAGGCTTAACAACAAGCCTACCCTTAAGCTCATTGTCTAATCGATCCTTTGGACCGAGCAGTGCATTGAGCATTAGCCTGGTCAGGACCCAGGATCTCTCATTGGCGTTCAGCACCCATAAATGCTCCTCAATCAACTCCTTAATCTTTTTGTCATCACCCGTTAGGGCTAGGGACACGAGGTACTCACCAAGCGTAGACGATGCAGTACCAAGGTACGAAGCCGTGCGCATGAAATGCTTCTTATTAAAGGTCTCCTCGTACAATTGCCTAAACCCATTAACCAACTTAACCAAGTCATCGCCAACCAACGAGCCCTTAATCGCCTCAACACGCAATGCCCAACCACGATCAATTAGGTAGTTTTTATAGTCACCGATCTCCCTACTCTCCTTAGCCGCTTCATTAAATAGCCTCGCCGCCTCATCGAGTTCATCGTTACCAAACCTATAAATTGCCAAAGAATTCTTAAGACTCGGTGCCATCTCAAGGATAGTACTCCTAACTGCCTCCTCATCAACCTTTATGAACCTGGACTCGACATAACTCGTGAATTCCCCATCCCTCATTAACTCCTGGACCTTCTCCCTCAACTTGTTTAGTTCCTTAAGGACCTCATCAGCCCTATTAACCACATCAATGCCTAGTTTCTCCTCCATAAGCCCCCTCACACGCTCATCTAACGCTGGGGCCAACGCATGCGCCCATGCGATGGTGCCTAGGCTGGACTTGAACCTACCCAGCTCATTGAGTAAATCAACAACCCTACCAACCACACCCTTAATCTCATCGTCATCGAAATTGAAACCGTGTTTCTCAAGCAGGTCGGCGTATGCACTTATTGCATATACGAGGGGCCAAGCATGCCCCTTAACCCTATTGCCGTAATTGTCTAGAACCTTATTTAACTCATCAAGTATGTACCTAGCCGTATCACGGTCAAGGTTGCCTATATTCGATGCGGAGGATAGTAGTTTGAGATACCTATGCGGTGCCTTACCGCGCAAAGGCTCTAAGGCACTTAGTATCGACTTAACGAGGGGTGGCAGTACAACATATGGTATGGCGAATGACGCTATGTACAATGCGGCATCGGCATCGCTGGGCTCTACGGCCCTGCCCGAGCCAGAGGCACTGGCAATTATTGAGGCTAGTCCAAGACCATAAAAACTCTCAGCAACAGTAATACCGCCCCTACCCCTGGCGATGCTAAGGACCCTATTTACCTCGGCAACAGCCTCACCGTACTTATCGATGAATGCCTTAGTCAAGACACGTGTATAAGTTAGGTGCCGTATTAATGGCGGTATTTCGTTACCAACGAGCAGGTAATCATCAACACCGCACCCCCTCAAAGCATCGCCGAGGGACTTAGCAACATCCTTCCTCAAGTCCTCGGGCCTAGGCACTAAATCATGCCCAACCAAGGTGTACCCAATTATTAATGCGGCCCTCCTCCAGCAGTTGCTGAAATCCCTTAGTGCGTCTGTGAGCTTCTCGCTGTAGTTATCTACGAAGTACTCAACGGCACTGTCTACATCCCCCATCTCCGAGACCTTTTTCAATGACTCCCTAACTGTTCTTAGCCTCCAGGGCTTCAATGCGTCACCGAGTTCCTCACATTCCTCGCCCCCATTCGCAATGCACTTAAGCAGCTTCCCTATCGAATCCTCGATTAGGTCGTGCTGCCTATGGGCCAACCAACCCCTCAACTCCCCACCCTCCGCACCATAGAGCATCTCCGCACCCATCTCCTCGCTAATTAACTCAACAATGCCAGGCGTCAGTATTGGGCCGCCGGGCCATACTTCATTAACGAATGGCCTCCTCAATGCGAAGGCCTCGACCAAAGCCTTGGCTGCATTAGGGTTTTCGTGGACTTTGAATAATCCGTTTATGTGCAGTATTATGAATGCCTCGGCCCTACCCCTAGCCTCACTGATTAGCCTATCGACCTCATCGACACCACCGACACTGCAGTTGTTCCTCGCCAGTTCCTCGCCAATGAGTCTAGCTATTAATGCGTGGCCTGAGTCGAACCCAGCCACTTTACCAGCCAGCTTATTTAGTACGTCATCGCTAATCCCACACCCATTGGTATCCCCGGTTTTTGTGTACTCCCTAATCAGCTTGGCTAGGAGCTCCCTATCATTCAACGCCTGCGAAACATCGAGCCTATACCCCTCCAATGCATTCCTCATTTCCTCACTCAACGCTTCGTAAATGCCTGTTTCGTAATCGCTCGGTATCACGATAAGCGTGAGCGGTTTCGAAGCTTCAGAGCTTATCGGGTTTATAATATCCATTAGGTTCTTCATTGTTCTCTCAATGTTAGTTTGTACGGGTGCTTCCTCATCGATGCCCATCTTCTCGTAGGCCTTGGTGGACACTGGGTCGTATAGTATGAGCAACTTACCGAAGTACTTGCTGAACTCCTCACCGTAATTCTCAACGAACGTCACGAACTCCGAGTAATTTGCATCAAGCCTATCGACACGCGCGATTAGACCAACCTTGAAGTTGCTCAGCAACTCCCATGCTGTGGCTGCCGCCAGCGTGGACTTTCCAATGCCCTTGGGCCCAACAATCACAACAACACCATCACTCATAAGCCTACCCCTAACCCCATTAACCAATTCGTTGAATTTACCGGCCTTAACCATGTTGTAGTACCTATCCTCAACCCTAATCCTCAACTCACCGTCTTCAACCTTGATGTTTGGGTAAATCCTACCTTTCGCGAACTCGTTGGCATCAGCCGTGGCAATGCCCGCCGGCACCTCCTGCCTGAACAACTCAACCTTATTCTCAAGCTCCTTAATTTTCTTCTCAAGCTCCTCAATCCTCCCCTCAATCTCGTTAACCCTCCTCTCCAGCTCATCTATGCTCAAGCCCGTTATATCCATTAATGCCCTTTTTGCCTCCTCGTAACTCATCCTCATTGCGTAGGCAACCCTATAAACCAACAATTTACCCAACTCATTAAAATCAAAACCACCGTCCGGCTTCTCCACCCTAAACCTCTCAAGGTTCTTCCTTAACTCAATGATCTCCTTGACGTAGTTCTCCCCCTCCTTCTTGAATGCCATGTACGTGAGCACCGCGATGAGGGCTAAGGAAGCTGCACCCATTAGGGCTGTGGCTAAACCACCAATCACGTAACTGGCTAGGTTGTTCACGAAGTTGCTCAGGAACCCAATAGACAACTCATCCCACTTAAGCAAGTCATCCCCCAAACCCAGAACCTTACGCAAAATCTCACCGGCTTTGGAGTAGGCTTCAACCCAGCCTTCCAACACCTCCCTAGCCCCATCCTCACCTCCCTCCTTGATTAAGTCGATGACCTCCTTGACAAGACCCGGCGGTATGTACTCAGCCTTGAACCACCTAATCCTCACCTTCCTATCATCAAAGACCTTCTTGATCAACCCCAATGCCTCACCAACATCCGCACCGAAGGTGCATGCATTTGGCTCCTCAACGCATTTCCACGGTATGTAGTAAGCCCTGTGCGGCGAGTCCCCAATCCTCCCCATAGCCTCCTCAACAATAGGCTTGGGGGCTCTATCACCAAGGATCCTCCTCAACTCCTCATCATCAACCTCCACCTCATCCCTAAACTTCTTAATCCAGGGCATCATCCTCTTAAGATACCCCATAACTTTCTCACGAAGCCCCGGCTCACCCTTGGCTTCTTCACCCTCGGCCTTGGCCGTGGTGATGCCTAGCGTGTGCTCATCAATGGTGACGCCGGCGCCTAGTTTACTCCTCAGGTGGTTCCCTATGAAGAATGACTTACCGCTCCTCGGCGGCCCCATGAGGACGAACCTACCACAATTAGCGCACTTGCTAAGAGCCCCCTTAGCCTCACTAACCTCACCCTCATTGAAGCCCCTAAACAAATCAACGCCAGAACCACCCATTAAACATAGCATTAATTATTTTTATTTAAGCATTGCCTAAAGATTTGCTCAACGCAATTTATGAAATCATTTAATTTAATATATTTAATCTTAATTGTGGGCAATGCCGTGGGTAATTGCTGGGGCGCCTCATGATCTCGCCGCCCATCAACCGAAACAAAACAGTTAGGATTGCACATGAAGGGGCCGAAATGCGGCCCCACGCAAGCTTAGAAGCACACGCTAGAGCCCGACAAAACATTAACGCTCGGCACGGCGGCAACGGCATCCACGACCAAGGCATTGAGGGGGCCTCGAAGCCGCGATCCATGGCCCGGCAATGGGCTCTGCCTAAGGGGGGCAAAAGGCTCTGGCCAAACCATTCGGGCCAATCGTTGCGCTGGAGCCCAAGGCACGAACACATGGCCGTCAATTAACGGCGCTAAAATAGTTCACGGCTACGTGAAATCCAAGATGTGTAGGCGGCGAAGCCATGGGCAATGCCTAGCCAAATTGATCTTTCGCCACAGCCCTTAACGACCCCCCAACCCCTTTTTCGAGATTGAAACCGAGCCCAGCTCAAGGGCTTTGCGCCAATGCCCTTCAATCCTCCCTTGAGGCCCTCCGGTTCCCTTGGCTTTGAGGACCTGAGTTTTATTTTTATTTTATGGTGGCCATTGGAATGGGGCTCCGGGCTTCATTGCATGATTCATTCCCATTCTGATGGAGTTGAGGGGTCGTTCCAATTGGGCGGTAATGGGGGAATTGAGGCGGTGTTTCGATTATCCTAAAAAAGGTGGAATGGGGGGTTGCGTGAAATGTGCAGTAATGGTGGCGTGTGAATTCGGAATCCGAGGTGGGCGAATGCGTTAGTCATGCTTTTTAACCGGTTAAAATGCATGTATCTTGCCTGGCCGTCTTCTGCTGTATCTATGTGCAGCATACCTTAGGTGCATGCTTCAAATACCATTGCCTCAACTCCTCGTGTCTCGGTGACCAGTAGTGCTCAACCAGGATGCGGAACTCGCTGGGGGGTGCCCTGCCCTGTAGGGTATTCACTATGGACTCGGGCACTCCCTGTGAAATCATCCATGTCGCGAAGAATTTCCTAAGCTCGTAGAGCTCAAACTCCCTGCCGAGGACCTGCCTGGCGATTCCCTTGATTTCCCTCCTAAGCCGAGACTGGTCGAATGGTATTAGCTTTTGCTTGGCCCTCTCGACGGCCTCAGGCGTGAACCAGCCGCTGGCCAGCCAGCCCTTGCTCAGCCTCTCAACCCACTCTCCCCTATGTGGCAGGTAGGCCTCCCCAACCCAATTAGCGAACTCCGGGCGTAGGAATGCGACGAAGGCCCTCTTGGTCTCGGTGACCTTGCCTATGCGGAGCATGCCGTGTTCCAAATCCAGGTCGCTTAGGCTTGGGGCGAGGGGCTCGCCGGGCCTAAGGCCGGCCTCAGCCAACAAGGCGAAGTAGAACCTGCTTTCAACGCTTGGCAGCCTAGCCCATATTTGGCGCAACTGCTCTGGGCTGGGCAGGCTAATGCGGTTATTGTTCCTCGGCTTGTACACCGTGAATGAGTCATAGAGTAGCCTGAATAGGGCTGGGTCCTTGGGCTTAAGCACGTTTTTGAGGAAGCTCTTCAATGCAACCGTGACGTGCCTTAGGACGTGCTCCTCACCCTCCTCCCTCAAGCCGGCGAGGAGCTCCCTGACTCCCTCGGGCTCAAGCGTCCAGTTAAGGTCGCTGAGGGCTAGGCGCAGGTAGTGAACATGGTCTCTGATCGTCTTCTCCCTAAGCCCCCTCAACCTCTTGGCCTTGATGAATTCCTCAATGTCAGCCTCCCTCACAGTCCAGGATGCCCTGTACTCGCGGAATTCGTCGCCGAAGGCCTGCCTAAGCATGTCGAATAGCAGGTTCCTAAAGGACTTGTCCACTAGGGCCTTCTTAACAACGCGAATGACGTCGTCGGGAGCAGCATCAACTAGCGGCGGCGCCGAGCCAACCAGCCTGGCGTACTCATCGACGTCGATGAATTTGAGCAGCGCCCTAAACAGGTCATCGCTGATCGGCGTTAAGCCGCGCCTAACTCTGTAGATGTAGGTCTTATCGTAGCCGAGGTCGCTGGGCCTAACGCCCTTGACCCCAGTGACGTAGCCGAACACCCTACGCCTAACCTCCTGAGGAATGGTTTCAACCCTAACCAACTCAGGGTCCATGCAAACCACCCCACTGCCGAATAACCACCCCACCCACCGGCAACGATATGCGAAACGGATTCATAAGCATACCGCCTTAGGTAAAACCAAGAATACCAACATGAACTTCGGAGCCGTAGGTCGTGGGTTCAAATCCCACCGGGTCCGCCAAAGGCATTATTAGAGCCATAACTCCTCCCAAACGATAAGTGTTCCCGGGATTTGGAGACCAAGTCTCCGATCCTTATAACACGAAGATAAATTAAGGGGAACAATTCACGATGACATAAGGAGGTTTTTGCGTCCCTCTATATAGATAATCCATAATTTAATCATTAACTATATAGGAGAATTCGGAAAAAAATATAAAAGCAATAAAAATCATTGATTTCATATGGATCTACTAAGTGATGTAGTTAATAACGTATTCAAGGATATCCCGCCCGTAATATTGTTTAATGAGGAGGATGCAAACATAATAATTAGGCATAAAGAGGTGCTTCTCTCTATTACGGATAAGCTCGTGAAGGACTTCTATGATGTGCTATTCGCGCACCCGGCAACCGCGGCAGTGTTTAGTGAGGGCGAGCGAGCCATTAGGGAGAAGGACATGCGGGATTGGTGGATCAGGACCGTGAGCGGTCCCTTTAATGAGGAGTATTGGAGGTGGCAAGCTTATGTTGGAGTTGTTCACTTCCGGCGAAACATTTCGAACAGCATGATGATGGGGATGTGGGCCTGGATTGTGGGGCAAGTTACTTACCTATTGATGGGGAAGATGCCTAATGAGGAATTGGCTAGGCTTCAATGGGCCCTCCTTAGGCTAGCCGTGACTAATGCATCATTAACGGTGGCGGGGTATGAAGGATTAATGGAGAAGGGCTTCGCCGAGGAGGCTGGAGCCGACACACAACTAATTAGGACAATGGTGATGCTGAAGGCGCAAGAAATGCAAAGGCCACGAGTGTGAAAATGAGGAATTTCCCCCTGCATTTACATGTGGTTCAATTATCGGCGTAATCCAATTAAGGGGAAACGCCTTATGTGGAGAAGCCCTCTTCAAGCTGGTTTGAAGCCCTTCAATTGCATTTTCATGTATCCAAAGCCCCTTGTATATAGGCAGGAGCAAAACATGTGGAGAAGCACTGCAATATTAGTGGTTTCTTGGGTTGAGTATGATGGAAAGTGCTCAACATGAAGGGGGATGCCGTCATCACCTATTAAGTTATGTGAGGCGACGGCGAGGCAACCCACCTCCTCATCCTTATCCCGCATTATTGATAATAATTTCCGGACATGAACCACGCCATTATTGACTTGAAAATCATCGCCGGCCTCATTTGCGTATTTAACCATGTACTTATAATTATTTATTGCGAGCGAGGCATCGCCAGACGATGCTGGGCCTCCCTTCACTAAATCTCTTCATACTGTATGAATTAGCCCATAAGCTAGAGGATACGTTTTTAATCGCAGGAGCGCTTAAGTATGAATACCCAGCGCTGGGTCCTCTTTGGGGAGTTTGAATTAAATTATAGGTAATCATGCCCGCATTCCTATTATCCTCAATGCTCTGTATTACCCAATTAACCCATAGATTTGACCGCTCAAAATTGCTCTTAGTTATGGTAGCTTTCCCCAATAAGTATGATCCATTTCTATTGATTGCGATCATGGATTGCCATTTATCGGGCTCATGGGATCCTGGGCATCACTGATCGAGACGGATCTTCCTCTCATTGCCGGAGAGGGGACCACGGGATAATGCATCGCTGACCTCATCATAGGCTAGCATCACTCCATAAATGGGTTGTATCCCAGCAATATTAATGCCTTGATGCCCACTTACCGATACCGTGCTTACAATGCTCATTCGTGCTCCTCCAAGCAAGGAGTGATGCTTCACGATCTCTTTATCTTCATTAAACGGCATTTCCATGCAGTCCATTGAGGTGGGAGGATTGAATCGCGTCATTGGATCATCATTGCCCCCAAGCACAGCATTTGGATAATGCTTGTGCCTAGCATAGCAGACTCATTGCCATGAGTCATATGCCAGAAACATTATTTATATGACATTAACTTACTTATAAATCTTACTTAGAGTATTATTATCCTTTGTTTTAACTTGTTTGAAAATGCCTTAAAAATTTGTAATAAATATTATAAAGCATGGGCATGACTATGGCTGAGAAGGTGCTGGCCACTCACACTAATTCATATAAGGTTAAGGCGGGCGACTTCGTATTAGCCAGCCCAGACCTAGTCTTGTTGAATGATATAAGTGGACCCCTCGCCATAAAGCAGCTCGAAAACCATGGAGTTAATATAGCTATGCCAAGCAAGGTAGTGATCGTGCTGGATCACTTATCTCCCCCTCCCACAATAATGGCGGCTCAGAATAATAAAGCAATGAGGCTATTTGCGGGGAAGGAATCAATAAAATTATTTGATGTGGGGGAGGGAATAGAACACACCTTGCTGCCCGAGAGGAACCTCATTAAGCCGGGTTACCTAGTGGCTGGGGGAGATTCCCATACCGTTACCTATGGAGCATTCAATGCCTTCGGTTCAGGCTTTGGGGCAACCGATATTGCGGTGACCATGGCTCTTGATCTCCTTTGGTTAAAGGTGCCTGAAGCACAGAAGTTCACTGTGGTGGGGCAAAGAGCCCCATTCACTACAGGAAAGGACTTGATTCTAACAATTATTAGGGATATAGGGGTTGATGGCGCTAATTACCAATCAATGGAGTTCATGGGAAGCGGGTTACTGGGGTTCAACATAGATGAATATATGGCTATCTGCAACATGTCAGTGGAGGCTGGAGCCAAGACCTGCATCATTGAGGCAAATGATGTTATTAAGGAATGGGCGAAGGCCAAGCTTGGTTCCGATAAACATCAATACGTTAAGCCTGACCCCGATGCCCGGTACGTGGAGGAATGGATATATGATGCATCGCGATTAGAGCCCATGGTTGCGAAACCTCATACTCCAAGCAATGCAGTGCCGGTGAGCGAGGCTGAGGGGATACACGTGGATGAGGTCTATATTGGCAATTGCGCTAATGGAACATTAACCGATTTGAGGCAAGCAGCATCAGTATTGAGGGGGCGACGAGTAGCTAAGGGGACTCGGCTAATAATAGTGCCGGCGACTCGAGGCATATATGTAGAGGCGCTACGTGAGGGATTAATTGATGTATTCATTAATGCCGGCGCAGTGATTTCGCCGCCCACGTGCGGTGCATGTGCCGGGCTTCACATGGGGCTCCTAGGCGATGGGGAAACCGCCGTCGCCACAATTAATAGGAACTTCATTGGAAGAATGGGCTCCCCAAAGGCAAGCGTGTACTTGGCTAATGCATATGTGGCGGCGGCAGCAGCAGTGACCGGGGAAATAACTCATCCAGGTAAGATAATTAATTGGGGGCAGGAGTGATCTACATGATAATTAGGGGAACCATTCACTTAGCTGGAGATAATGTGGATACTGATGTAATAATACCGGCAAGGTACCTAACATCAATTGACCCGAACTACATAGTTGAGCACTTATTTGAGGGGGTTGAGCCGGATTTCCATAAGCGGATTACCCGGGGAGATATATTGATGGCTGGGAAGAACTTCGGCAGCGGCTCCTCCAGGGAACAAGCAGCAATGGGCCTAAAAGCCGCTGGTATTTATGCAATTATTGCCAAGAGCTTCGCCCGCATATTCTATAGGAACGCCGTTAATATTGGACTCCCGCTCTTTATAGCTCCAAGTGCTATTGATTATGTGCATTCACTATTAAAGAGCGGCGGGGCCAAGGGAGCGGGAACATACATATTGTCCCTAGATGTGGGGGCCGAGATAGATGTAGAGGAGGGAGTCATTAGGATTAAGGGGGAAACCTTCCCGTTCTCTCCATTGCCTGAATTCATTAAGGAAATAATGCTTGGCGGCGGGGTGTGGCCGTGGGTTAAATCCATGATTGGGAAGAGGCATTAATGAGTTTTGCAATAGTTAATTTTTGTTTCAACATAAAACGTGTTAAATAAAAATATTTAAGATAGCAAGTATTTATTTACAAATGCAAAAAGATACTGGATACACCATAGCGGGTAGGATTGAACGTATACCATGGAACTCCTTCTATACTAGGCTCGTCATTCTACTCTCAATAGGGGAATTCTTCGAGCTATACGACTTATTCCTAGGAGGCTTCGCGGCTGTGCCAATATCTAAGTACTTCCATGTATCAATAGCCGCCTCCATATACTATACCGTGGCGGTGCTCTTCTTGGGGGCATTCATAGGCGCCATAGTGTTCACAATTATCGGGGATGCATGGGGACGACGAACAGCCCTCCTATTCAACTTAACACTAATGAGTTTGGCTTACCTAGCTACGCCGTTTGCTCCAAACATAGTTACGCTTGGAGCGCTGCGATTCATCGCCGGGCTCGGCATTGGCCCTGAAGCATTAATTGTAATAGATATACTTAGCACCGAGTTCTTCCCGGCAAAATTCAGGGGAAGAGCATTATCCACCGCATACACCATAGCTTGGTTAGCGCCCATAGTTGTGGCTGGATTGGCTTATGTACTGCTTCCCTATAAATACGGTGGATTATATGGCTGGCAATGGTTATTCATAATAGGAGGCCTAGGCATACTGCTTGTTTTACCGTTCAGGTTCCTAATCCCGGAATCCCCCAGGTGGCTTGAGGTTCATGGACGAAAGGCGGAGGCGGATGCCATAGTAGCCAAGATGGAGAGCATCGCTAGGAGGGAAAAAGGCGAGCTGCCGGAACCACCGAGGCTGGAGGTGGTGGAGAGCAAGAGAATACCGTTCAGTGAATTATTTAGTGGGGAATACAGGAAGAGAACTATAATGCTTTGGATATTCGAGTTCCTCCAGGCAGGCGTTTATTATGGATTCGCGTCCCTCGCGCCCAGCGTTCTCTACGCTAAGGGCTTCACCATAGTTAAGACCCTTGAGTACACCTTCATAATATACACATCCTACTTCCTGTCCTCAGTGGCCTCCATATTCGTCATAGATAGCGTCAAGTTCGATAGGAAATGGCAAACCGCCCTCGTGATGTTACTGATGGGCATCGATGGATTAGCGTTTGGATACGCCATAACTCCCTTAGAGGCAGTGGCCACGGGCTTCTTGTTTGGCTTCCTATCCAACATATTCTCGAACGCATTTCATCAATATGGAGCTGAATTATATCCAACCAGGATACGCGCATTCGCAGATGGCGTTCAATACTCCCTTAGCAGGCTTGGCAATTATATTTGGTTAACTGCATTACCACTAGTGCTTCAGTCCTATGGGCCTGGAGCCATGTATGCAGTGGTGCTAGTAATGGCCATAATCGTCTTCATAGATGTGGCCATACTGGGCCCACGCGCATCCCAGATCCAGCTAGAGAATCTAAGCAAGTAATCATTCCTCATTGAAACTTGTTAAAAAATGATTTATTTCTCCATGTATATATAGAGGAGCAATGATAATAGATGACACATTAAGGGAGGGATTGCAGTCGCCCGGCATATCATTCACCATAGAGGAGAAACTGGAGCTAGCCAAGAAAATAAGCGCGGCTGGGGTTAAGGAGGCAATAGTGTCGCACCCATCCGCTCATTACTCAGAGATAGAGGTGACTAGGAGAATAGTGGAGGGCAAGTACTTTGATAGGGTTATAGGCCTGGGGCGGGCGGTTCCATCCGATCTAGATACTGCCGCCATCGCTGGGGGAGGAATAGGCACTTACATACCGTTTGAACCAACAGCCGCTGAAAAGGCGCTGGATGCTGTGAGGTACGCGGTGAATAAGTATGGACGCGGAAAATCATTCATAGAGGTCAGCATAACTAACGTGACTGCCTACTCACTGGATGGCTTGATTAAGATGGCGAAGAAATTAATGGATATAGGCGTTGATAGAATTCAATTAGCCGATTCACTGGGCAATGCCTCTCCCTCATTCGTGGCTAGGGCCGTGCAGGATGTTAAGAAGTCGATAAATATACCCGTGGCCGTTCATTTCCATAATGATGCCGGGGCAGCAGTGCTTAACTCAATTACCGCGGTAAAGCAGGGCGCGGACTACGTGGATACGACCATATTTGGCATTGGGGAGAGAAATGGTATAGCCGATCTAGCCGTGGTTTGCGCAATACTTAGAATGGAGGGATACAAGGTGGAGATAAACATGGATGCACTGAGGGAGGCATATGACTATTTAAGTAAATTAATAGTGGAGAAGGCCGGCATACAGCACTTCCGCGATAATTTCCCCATATTTGGCTCACATGTATCCACGCAAACCGCTGGAACCCATGCATCCTACTCGGAGGTATTCAAGGAGAATAATTACTCGCTTAATGTGTATGTCGGTAAATCAATTATTAAACGAGTAATGAGGGAGTCTGGAATAGATGTGAGCGATGAGGAGGCAGCGGAACTCGCGAGGAGAGTTAAGGACTTAGCCGTAAAGACAGGTAGAACAATCAAAGTCGAGCAAGTGCTTGACATGCTTAACGAGGTGAGGCGCAGTGCTTGAGAAGCCTCTGGCGCTTGAGGTGGGGCAAATAGTGGCTGGACCCACCGCTGGATTAATGCTCGCCGATCTTGGATTTAACGTGATAAAGATAGAGCAGCCGGGGCGTGGAGACGTGGCTAGGCACTTCACGGGGCCCAGCAAGGGTAACTTCGCATTCTTTAATAGGGGCAAGAGAAGCATGACGCTGAATCTAAAGATTAGGGAGGGGAGGGAGGCATTCATTAAGTTAGCGAAGAGGGCCGACGTCATTATAGATAATTTGGGTAGAGGCACAATGAGTAGATTAGGGCTCAGCTATGAATCTCTTAGCGAGGCTAATGAGGGATTAGTGTACTTATCCATAAAGGGATACGGTTCTGGACCGTATGAGGATAGAAACGCATTGGATTACCCAATAGAGGTGGAGTCTGGGGTGGCGTACATGAATGGATTGAGGGGGAAACCAATGAGGCTGGGGGCCTCCATTGTGGATATGGCGGCCGCAATGATGGGCGTAATAGGGATCCTACATGCCTTATTGAAGCGGCGAGAGACCGGTAGGGGAAGCTTCATAGAGGTGGGGCTGTTCGAGGCAGCGATGTTCCTCATGGGGCAGCACATAGCTTCATATCAAGCCAGGGGAGGGGAGCCGCTGCTTCCACTTAATGAGTCTGGATTCGCGTGGGCCATATACGACTTCTTCGAGACCCTTGATAATAAGAAGATCTTCATAGCCGTGACCACAGACTCTCAGTGGCTGAAGTTCTGTGAAATATTCAGGCTAGAGGTATGTGATTCCCCCCTCTACGCCACCAATGAGTCTAGGTATGAGCATAGAGGCGAATTAATACCATTGATTTCACGAGAAGTAGCTAAACACGAATTGAATTGGATGATCAAGACGCTGAGGGATGCCGGCATAAGTTACGCCGTGCTTAACACTCCATGGGATCTACTTAATGATCCCCACGCATCCATGAAGATGATTAACGTAAATTACGAGGGCAAGCAATTAAGGGTGCCTTTCCTACCCATAGAGAACGAGTTATCCATCAGCAGCAAGGACCCGCCGCAATTGGGGGAGGATACGGAAACCATATTAAGGGAGCTGGGATACGGCGATGAGGATATAATCATGATGCGAAGCATAGGCGCAATATAGGTAAACCTAACGGGTTGAGGCATGGATCCTTTGCCCTAAGCGGGGGCTTTGTCATATTATCGCTGCATCTACTATAGGTAGTGAAGTAGTCAGTTTTAAAAAGATCAAGGAAAGTCCACATTATATGTATCTCGTAACGTTGAGGATAAGTAGTTCATGTGGGCTTGCCGCCGCTGCGGAGGAGTCCCGAGGATCGGTTTACTCCCTGCAAGCAATCCCAGTTAATGATGAGGTGAATAGCGTTCTCAGCTTCATGAGAATAAGCGGGAAGAGAGATATTCAAGAAGTATATAGGGGCCTAAGGAAGGACTTCATCAAGATAAGCCTATTGAATCCAAGAAGCGGGAACTTGCTCTTCATATCTGGACTAAAGAGGGGTCATGGCGTGCTGAGGCCCCTGGCAAGCAATGGCATTCTACCCCTTATTCCATTAATAGCATCGCCTGGCATAGAATTCTTCAGCCTATTGACCAATAACTTGGAGTCCGTGGAGAAATTCACGCGGGAAGTATCCGTCACCAATAGGATTGAGTATGTGGATTACGAGAAAATAGATGGCGATGGAGTGGCTCAATTACTGGAGAGAAATATGAGGGAGCTATATATACATGACCTGGAGAAAGAGGAGAAGAGGGCCTTAAGCATGGCTTATGAAATGGGGTATTACTCGTGGCCGAAGGGAATAAAGATGGATCAATTAGCCAATGAATTGGGTTACTCGAAGCCAACGATATCCTATTACCTACGGAAGGCGGAGAGAAAAATAATAGGCAAACTACTATTTGGGAATTAATTAATAGAAAAATTCGGGGCTTAATTTTTTAAATACTTTAAATAACCCATTAATTGGATGCATGCCTCCGTTAAGCGGTTCAAGAACATTAATGATTTGAGGCAATACGTGGATCAAGAGTTAGCGGCAATAAGGCGCGAGATACGGGGACTCGAACCAATAATAAGGAATTATACTGGGGAATCACTTCTCCACTCAAGGGAGGCATATAAAGAGATAGTTTTCAAGAACCCAAGCGGCCAAGACATATTTAATGTGAGGATATATTATAAGGCTAATAGAAATACGGAGATAGCGATAATAAGCGAGGCAGTGGCTTACCTACAGAAGAGAGCAGTATTGCTTGAGGATTTCAAGAATAAGATGAATTCATTGAATTGGGATGGCCCGCTCCTAGTGCTGGCGGTGGATTCAGTGCCATACATAATTATCCTGGAAAAAGAAAACAAAGCATGAATGTTCACTTCCACGACCGAAAACAATCATGAACCCCCTAGAGCCCGGGATATTTCTCCGCTTGGATTTCTCCGCTATTTGCTTTCATGAAATAATAAATAATAATAGAATCCTAATCCCAGTGATGGTGTTCATTATTTTTATGCGATAATTTTTTAGCTTACCTTACAAGTATAGGCTCAGTGGATTCCCTTAAACTCACTGTGGCTGAGGTGGGGCTTAAAAGGGTTTACATAGAGGTTCTTCCCGACGATGAACTCTACGTGGTTTGCGAGTGCCGCAGGAGGAAGATAACTAAGCCTATTAGATACGCCTTAAGTGATTTATTAAGTAGGCTTCACTACATGAGGCCCCGCATAAAGCTGGTTATTGGTTCCCGCATAATGGTGAGTAAGGTCGGGAAGCAATCCAGGCGCAGTAAGTATATGGATATGGCCATCACTTACTTGGGAAGATTGAGGGGCGACTTTGGGAGGATCCTAATAATTATCGACGCCAATGCCATATACATCGGGAAAATATTGAGGGAAGCGAAGAGGATGGGATCCCTACGGGGAGTGGATTTGCTTATAATAAGCGACCCGAGACCTGACTCGGATATAGCCGGCATGTCCATCAACATGCTGAAGAGGTATAGGCGAGTGGTTTTAATAACTCATGATAAGTGGTTCGCGCAATTAAGGGGCGTGGATGTCGTGCTGCTCGAGAATAAGGGGTTGAATTCAATGGTCATGGATGAATTAATGGACAAATTAGAACCCGCCTTACAGGGAATTTCTTGGGAGGGGGGTCAATGATTCGATTATTGGTTATTTTTGTTGCGTTAATTAACGAAAAGCATATTAAGCTGGGTAATTATATGTTTGTCAATGAGCACCGACAAGACAAAGTCTTGGTATAAGGTATCCATAGAGGTGGCGAGATTATACGGTGGAAAAATATCCGTAATACCTAAGGTGCCCGTGACAAGCCTTCAGGACTTCTCCATTTACTATACGCCGGGCGTGGCCGGTGTTTCCCTGGAGATAGCAAAGGATCCGGATAAATCATTTGACTTAACGTGGAGGTGGAACTCTGTCGTAGTATTAACTGATGGGACGAGGGTGCTTGGGCTCGGCAAGGTGGGGCCGGAGGCTGCTATGCCGGTCATGGAGGGCAAGGCCTTGATATATAAGTACTTGGGAGGCGTTGATGCAATGCCCATGCCAATAAGGGTTAAGACGCAGGAGGAATTCGTTCAAGTAGCTAAGGCGATAGAGCCATCCTTTGGAGGCATAAATTTAGAGGACATAGAGTCCCCTAAGTGCTTTTACCTGCTTGACACGCTACGACGAGATTTAGCGATACCGGTGTGGCATGATGATCAACAAGGAACCGCGGGCGCCAGCTTGGCTGGTTTATATAATGCCTTGAAACTCACCAATAGGAGGATCGAGGACACGACGATAGTGCTTTATGGTGCCGGGGCCTCTAATATAGCTACTGCGAGGCTCTTGATAGCGGCTGGAGCGAGGCCCGGCAACATAATACTGGTGGATAGTAAGGGGCCCCTTCACGCGGAGAGGAGCGACATGGATCACTTGATGCTCAGCCATCCCTGGAAGTATGATTTAGCCCTGAAAACAAACTCTCGGCGAGCCAAGACAATGGAGGAGGCAATTAGCGGAGCCGATGTTTTGATAGCGGCATCAACCCCGGGACCGGGCGTAGTTAAGAAGGAGTGGGTGAGGGCCATGAATAAGGACTCCATAGTCTTCCTACTGGCGAATCCAGTGCCCGAGATGTGGCCATGGGAAGCCAAGGAAGCGGGCGCAAGAATAGTTGCGACTGGGAGAAGCGATTTTCCTAACCAAGTAAATAATAGCCTGATATTTCCCGCCGTCTTCAGGGGCGCATTGGATGTTAGGGCTAAAACCATAACTGATGAAATGATAATAGCGGTATCCCAGGAATTAGCGAGGTACGCGGAGGAGAAGGGGATCAATGAGGACTATATAATACCCAGCATGACTGAGTGGGAAATATATCCAAGGGCAGCGGCGGCCGTCGCCGTAAAGGCAGTGGAGTTAGGGGTTGCCCGTAGAGGCACCACTAGAAATGAGGAGTATGAGAGGGCTAAGCGAATAATAGACTCATCAAGGGACTCACTGAATCAATTAATGAAGATAGGCCTTATAAAGCAGATACCCGAGGAGTTGTTGGTTGAGGTGAAGTGAATGGTAACCATACGAGAAGCCGGCGAGAGGGATATGGAGAAAATCATAGACCTAGTAATTAGGTTAAAGAGACTCAATGAGGAATTCGATCCATTATTTAAGGTCAGCAGCAACGTTGCAGAGCACGCCAAGAAGTACCTGGAGGAGTGTGCATCAAATAAGGAGAGGAAACTACTCCTAATAGCGGAGACGGATGCTGGAGAAGTAGTTGGAATAGTGGTGGCCGAGATACGGACCAGGCTCTTCTATGAACCATCGATAGAGGGCGTCATAACTGATTTCTACGTTATGCCGGAGTGGAGGAGAAAGGGAGTGGGCAAGCAAATGATGGATAAGGCAATAGCCCTCCTCAAGTCGAGGGGAGTCCAATTAATATCAGCCGAGTTCCCCGCGCAAAACCAGATAGCGGTCAATTTCTATAAGAAGTATGGATTCAGGCCCCTCACTAATATATACGTCAAGGAGTTTCAGTGATTCCTAAAAAATCACTCGTTCTTTTTCATTTCCAGGGATCCACCAAGCATTTCCGGCATTATCTTAATAATGATGCTGCGAGCCCCCACATCGATTAACTCAACCCCATCCTCGGACACAGATAGAATCTTTGGCTTCGACGCGCTATAAATGCCTCCCCTAGACGTGAATATGCTTATCACCTTCATGCCGTGATATAAGTGATAACCCTCGGTGAAGAACTCATGCCCCCTTATAACTGCCGTCAATGAATTGAGTTGAAGGAATCTCTCAGTAACATCCTTCCCAAACAAATATATTCCGGGCCCCCTTGGGTTCTGCGCATAGCCGCTTATCTCGGCCGGATCATTCCATAGTAACTGAAAAGCAATTGGATTCATGGGATCCTTATCTGGCTGAGGCAACTTCTCTATTTCACTTATCTTGGGCACTGGATTAGGTATGCCGCCGTGAACCAGGAAGAAGCTATCGTTCAGCACCGCGGCGTATGGGAAGCTCGGGAAAAGCTCATCCAGAACTCGCTTGAATAACTCGTTACCCAAGTAATGTAGAGCTTCATCCGCGAATCCATAATCAAAACTGGTTAGGCGAGACTCATGATTTCCCCGGAGCGGAATGAGGGATCCATCCATGAATAACTCCAGGATACGATAAAGGGTCTCTATCTGCTTCTCCCCCCTATCAACGTAATCCCCAAGCGCGATATATCGCGGTCGATCCAACCCATAATTCGAAATGATCGTGTTAAGCGTGTCTAGATCTCCATGCAAGTCGCCTAGCACTAATACATTCTTCGCATTTATGTGAATCAATGGGCCTAGCCGCCTTAATTCCTTTATGGCCGAATCCATTAATGACTCAAAGGACCGGGGATCAATCATTAAGCCACTCATATACGATTAGTTTTAAAACTTCCCACAGCGTTCAATTAACATAAGTATGGAACTAGTATTAATCAAGATAAGGTTAATACAGGTAACAGATGAATTAGTAAAGGAGGCATTCATTCAAAGAGCATTAGCCACAGGCCGCATTAGGTCACTCACGATAACCGACATAATAGAGTCCCATCCGCCTGACCTATATGATTATAGAGTCGATGGAAAGTACCTGGAGTACGTTATTTCAACTAATGAATTAAATAAATTGTTTAATGTGGCTCAACAACAGAGGCTTCAGATAAATAGTGTCAGGTTCGAGGAGTTCGAGGATTGCGTGGAGATAAGCGATGGGGGAGGCAATATAGCTATAACGTGCAAGGATCCAGCCCTAGGCAGTGGGGATGAGCGCATAGTGTACCTAAACAAGCAAAGCATACGGAGATACATGGAGATGAGTTGGGAATACCCTAAACCAACAAAGTCCTTGGAGGAGTGGATACAGAGGGATGAAGTGGCAATAGATGTGGAGGCCGGCATTAAGTTAACAATATATTTCGCCATAGATGCGCCGAAGGTGCCCCTAGAGGATATAGCCGACGCCTACGTATCATTACTGAGGAAGGGCTTGAATAGGATGCCCAAGGCTGATGATGTAGCGATGACATCATTATCCAGCGGCGAGGCGAGCTACATCAATGTGTTCATGCCGGGTCCCCAAGTCAAGCAATTAATTACCAGCAACGATATCGAGTTAAGCATAGATGGCGGGACAGCGATATTATCATATAACTCAACTCAATTAATTAAGCTGGATGCAACTACTCTGGATAATTACTTGGTTAAGGTAATTTGGATCAACCTGAATGCGCTCAAGATGAATTCCATGGATTATGAATTAATCAATTTGGGAACAAGCGATGTTGCGGAGTGCGAGAAGGCGATAATAGATAATTCATTGAAGACTTATAGGAAAGCACTCGGTTAATTTGCTCAGTCTGGGGCATGGCTATCTCACCCATCGTCATCAGAAGTGGTCATCACTGATCGATCTTTAAATCATTAATTATTTAAACTTTGTCTATATGACTGAATAAATTAGATTATGGCTTATTTTATAGGGAGAAGAAGCGTGGAGTCACTCTTCCTCTTCTTCGTCGTCTTCCTCGTCCTCATCGGCCTGGGGAGAGCCCGCGTTCACAGTGGGTTCCTCCGAGGAGACCTCGCCTACAGCGTAGGATCGGCCTACCTTGGAGATCTTTACGCGAACTTTATCCCCTGGCTTGGTGTTGGGGACGAAGATTATGAAGCCGTTTACCTTCGCCACTCCATCCCCCTTGCGGGAGGTCTCAACGACCTCCACTTCCACTACGTCGCCCTCATTAACGGGCTTGGGTAGATTTCTTCGTCTTGGTGGGCCTCTGCGCCCATACGTTCTTCTTTCCGCCGTTCAAATCGCCTCGTTCGAAGTTATTTGTGGAATATGGGTTAATAAATGTTTCCTTTTCCATCCCAAGGATTCAGCGATTCCAATAATGCTTGGCCTCGTCACGATATTGGGGCTTGGGCCTCTCATCACTAAGCCGTTATTTCTCTTAAAGAATAAAAACATTGCTAATATTAAATAGAAATCATCATCAATAATGTTAATTACTCCTGTAAAAAGAGAAATATAATTATGTATTTTACCATTTAAACCACATTAACCACTTATATACTGGCTCAATTAATAATAATTCGGACCAAACATGCCGGTCAACCTACAAGACTATCAGAAAAAGGAATACGATGTGGAGTGTGATGGACGCACCACTAAACTAAAGCCAATAAAGGTATGGACGCTGGCGCCCAAGGGCAGGAAAGGCGTCGTGATAGGGCTATTCAAGTGCCCGAACGGCAAGACCATCAGGAAATCCATCGGAAAGATAGAGCCATAGTGAGCAAACAAATATAGATAATTAAAAATCAAAATCCCTATATATTTTAAAAATAATCCCATTCGCATCCCTAAATTAATTCAAAGCCTCACTGCAATCCAATAATCCAGTACCCTTTTTCCCTCTAAAGTTAAATATTGGTACTTTCATAAAAATCCCATGGATTTAGTCACCATAAAGCTAAGCGGCAGAGTATTCAATGATGTAAATAATATATCGAGGTATGTGGATATAGTGACTGGGTTCAGGAAAAGGGGCACGCTAATAGCTATAGTGACTGGGGGTGGAGACACTGCGAGGCGATACATAGAGATGGGGAGACAATTATCATTAAGCGAGGCAGCCAACGATATGTTGGGCATCGAGGCAAGCCGATTGAATGCCATGTTATTAATACACGCGATTAATAGGAGGGGAGGAGGAATATATCCAACGGTTGTGACCAGCCTAGAGGAGGCGGGGAGGGCATGGAGCAGCACCGGTTTCATAGCGATGGGGGGACTCCAGCCGGGTCAATCGACCACTATGGTCGCTACCCTGGTTTCCGAATACTTGGGCATACCAACCATAATAAATTGCGCGAATATAGACGGATTATATGCGCGGGATCCCATGATTGATCCCACGGCCACACGAATACCTAAAGCAACGATAAGCGATGTGGAGAAAATACTGGAGCACAGCGCCAACATAATAGCTGGCACATACGAGTTAATAGATAAATGGGCGCTCTCCATAATGAAGAGGAGCCGAATAAGTATGTACATAATAGATGGAAAGAACCCGAATGCCTTGGAATCCGTTCTAGCCGGCAAGAGCGATGTGGGATCCATAATAGTTCCCTACTGAGCTTCCATTCTAGCCATCATTTTGCCTCACTATTTAATTGAAGCGGAAATGTTTTATTATTGATACATTGCTCCCAGCGTATGGATAAAGATAGGTTGCGGGAAGATGTGATCAGAATAATGAGGGAAATGATACCCATTAAGGCCTTAGCGCCGGAAAACGGGGGCGAGGGGGAATTGGATAGAGCGATCTTCTTGCAGGAATATATAAAGCCGTTCTTTGATGAGGTAAGGAGAATAGATGCACCGGATCCAAGGGCTAAGGGAGGAATTAGGCCCAACATAATTGCCAGAGCCAAGGGGCGAACCCAGGGCGAGAAAACCCTCTGGGTGATTGCTCACATGGATACGGTGCCGGAGGGGGATCCCGCGCTATGGAGGTACCCTCCATTCCAGGCAACTGTGGAGGGGAACAGGATATATGGGAGGGGGGTTGAGGATGATGGACAAGGAATAGTGGAGGGAATACTCTTGGCTGAGTCGGCCAGGGATGAGGGATTGAGTGGGGTTGGCCTAATATTGGCAAGCGATGAGGAGGTTGGATCTAAGTACGGCATTCAACACATCCTTAAAGTGGAGCCCAACCTAATAAAGCCCAGCGACCTAGTTATAGTGCCTGACGCCGGTAGTCCTGATGGATCTAAGATAGAGGTGGCGGAGAAGGGAATACTATGGCTGCGCGTGAGCGTGGAGGGAAGGCAGACGCATGCTAGTACGCCGGGCAAGGGATTGAACGCGGCGAGGCTAGGCATGAGGCTGGCCTTGGAAATAGATCAATTCCTACATGAACGATACAACGCGGTTGATCCCACATTTGACCCACCCACATCAACATTTGAACCAACTAGGAGGGAGAAGAATGTGGACAACGTTAACACTATACCGGGCACCGATGTTTCCTACTTCGATTGCAGGATACTTCCAACCTATAGGGTGAATGATGTTCTGGAAGACGTCAAGAGGTTGGCCGAATCATTCTGCTCAATTTACGGCTGCAAGGCCAGGGTCGATGTGGTTAATAGGGAGGACCCAAGCCAACCAACTTCCCCGAATTCCCCCGTTGTATCAATGCTGGCCAATGCATTACGGGAAACGAGGGGAATAATTGCCACGCCCATAGGCATTGGAGGAGGGACTTATGCCAAGTACTTGAGGGAACTAGGCATACCGACCGCGGTCTGGATGACCATTGATGAGACCGCGCATTCCCCTAATGAATACATGGTGATAGATAATGCGGTTAAAGATGTTGAGACCCTCCTAGCAGTGCTTAGAGGGATCCAGACAGATTCATAGAGCGATGGGTTAAGGCTCATTTATTGTGACCACGCCATTGACCGCATTTATCATAATGATGGGTTTCGTTCCTTCCTCCACCACGTGAATGGAGCCGGCCAATACATTTCTATTTCCTGGCCGAGCCATAATTAATTTGCCGTTAACGATGGTTACCGAGATCGATGCATTAGTTGATGTCATTAAGTTAATGACGCCGTTGATCACCGATAGGGAATACTTATTTCCAATTGGTAATGTGGAATTTATAACTCCATTAGTTACAGCCACATCGGCGAGCGACACATTAGTATTATTCATAATTATCACGCCATTAACCATAGATGCTTGGAGGTCCGTGGCATTTATCGACTCCAGGAGCCCCAAGCCATTCACTAATGCTATCCTAATTATGCTGGCCGAGGCTCCACGCATATTAATTAATCCATTGGTTCCATTTACTGAAAGCAATTTGATTAACCGTTGATGCGGCACTAGCACGATGAATTTAACAGAGCATAACCAACTTGGCCACCAATAAAATTGATTATTGGTGGAGAACCGCAACTCCACGCTTTCCCGCCTCACATTAATGGAGGAAACAACATAATTAGGCGGGCATAGTATTGAACGCTTAACCTCAATTAACTCGAGGAGGTTCCCGGAATAAGATGTTATAGTCAGGTTGCCGATCAACCCATTGCTATAAACATAGATGGAGGAGGATGCGTTAAGCTGTGAATTAAAGGTCTTAGTTATGGTTGCCCCTAATGGATGCGCATGAAGCAATGTTATGGCAATGAATGAGGCAATTATGATTATTGATATTATCGCTGCAGCCCTCACTTCCGGTCTCATACCTATGCCTGGAGCTCTTTCCTGAGCTCCTCTATCTTATCGCTGAGCAACTGTATTTGCTTGTTTAACGCATCTATTGCCTTATCCACGTCTGGTTCAGTGCGCCCCTTCTCCCTAACTACGCGGCTCCATGAGGTGACCGCAACTATTAACACTACAAAGGCAAACACTATGCCCGTGACTCCCGCATATATGGCCATGGCCACCACGCTTATGGTTACCGCCGCCCACACTATTGCAGTGATGATTATGAAGCTTGCATCATATTTACTATTGTTCATCTTCACCACCCACCAAGTCCATTATAATGCGTGGATTTATCGTTAAGTTGAAGTCCACTAACTCGTAGTACCTCAATGCCTTCGCTTCCCCCTCCACTAATTGAACCCTGCTCTTTACGAGACCGGCTT
>Ga0080006_1155262_pt1 | contig 28422 bp, 27 predicted proteins | sample RS3BMetagenome_FD_69209 | JGI IMG/M metagenome (GOLD analysis project Ga0080006, IMG submission 69209) | Ferric oxide microbial mat and aquatic microbial communities from Rainbow Spring, Yellowstone National Park, USA - RS3B (SPADES... ...
CGGGAATAACACCTGCGAAGATCAGTGCGATGATAGCCCAACCGACAGAGTTAAGTTGCTTCAACATTTTAATGTCACCTCGGTTGACAGCACCTCGCATCCGTCCTGTCCGTCTCAGGACCAGAATCGATGGTATCATCAGCACCAAGAAGATAATACCGTAAACGAGGCCTATTCCGATGAAGATACCCGCCAAGGGAGCTCCGTAGAATGAGGTCGGGGGAAAAAGGAGACCTAAAATGATGAAGTAATACACGAAATAAAACAGAAAACCAATCGCCCAACCGACGACGACCAGGATAGAGAAAATCCATGCAACCAATATTTCGGTCTTGATACTGCTCAGCTTAGCCTCGTCTGAAGACATAATCTCTCCGGGTAATTTTATTTTTGGATAGTTATAAATTTTGTGGAAATGATCAGTTATTATTCTATTTTCCTGAAATTAGTATATCCTCTGGTCAACAAGATAAGGGCTAGGTGGATATGGACTAGAGGATCACGGTTCTTCATCTATGGGAAGCTGGATCCGGTCAAGATCGCTTGGATCGTACGTGAAAAGGAGAAGCATCAGCTCACCACTCGTACGATAGCTGAGAAGATGGGTGTATCGTCGGTATGGGTGAAGAAGCTGTGGGGGAGGTATAGGATTGATGGTAGGATACCTGAACTCAAGAAGCCTGGTAGGAGATGCGTTGAAGCTACAGATGAAGAGAAGAAACTCATCCATGATGCCTACACCGAGTATGAAGTTAACGCGTTAATCTTGGAGCATGTGATAGGCTTCGAGTATGGCAGGCATATACCTCACAACAGGATTCAGAGAGTGATGAAGTCACTGGGTATAGCCAGGATGAGCCTAGGAAGCATGTGAGGAAGAAGTGGATAAGGTATGAGAGGAAGTACTCCAACTCCCTGTGGCATATCGACTGGAAGCTCCTAGATGGATACGGGTGGATCATAGCCTATCTTGATGATGCTTTAAGGTTCATAGTTGGATATGGGCTCTTCAAGGAGGCTACATCTGAGCATGCAGTTGAAGTATTGGATAGAGCTATCCGAGAGCGTGGGAGGCCTGCAGGTATCCTTACGGATAGGGGCAGTCAGTTTTACGCTGTAGAGTGTGATGAAAGGTTGAAGGGATTGACAGCCTTCGGGAAGTATCTGATAGAGCATGAGATAAGGCAGATACTTGGTAGAGTTCAGCATCCCCAAACGAATGGGAAGATAGAGAGGTTCTTCAGAACAGTAGATGAGAAGATCCATAGGTTCAACGGCATAGATGAGCTGATCCGCTGGTACAATGTGAAGAGGCCCCACATGTCCCTCAACCTAAAGATGATAAAGACCCCCTACCAAGCCTTCATAAGGAAGATGCCTAAAGACGGCATCATCATAGACGAAGAATCAGGTGAAATATACCATGCCCAAAAGATCTAGGAAGGGGTATACTCATTTCGGGAAAACACATAAACGTGGGCTTGGTCCTATATCTTATTTGACGCAAGGACCGGTCATGTCGTCTTCTCTATGGTTGATGTCTCTTTAAAGAAGATGGACAACGGGAAGAGGCTGGTGAACAGAGCTAAGGAGAACAATGTCAAGGTGAACATGATCCTTGGTTATGGTGTGTACTAAAACCCGAAGGCGAACTTCAACTTCCTTGCCGATGGCCAAACAATTCAAGTCACTATTATCACAGCAGCTGGCAACAACTATCCTGCATCAATAGTACTACCATAAACAATTTTCTGATTTTTTACATCCTAAATTGTCATAGTGTGAAGCATATACTTAGAATGCCTCAAACACAACATACAACTCCTCGTTCAAGAAGATTTACTATAGCAATACTTCGACTAACTTTCAAGTCTGCGTTAAGATATTCTTGTACCTCGAATCACTAGTTAAAGTTCAAGCTTTTTATGTCCTCATTTGTGTTCACTAGCCTATCTGGGTACGAAGGTTGTCTGAACGAGGCACGTTTTGGCCAGCACATACCGTTACGTGGTCTACCTAAGAACACAGTATGATAAGGTTCCATGTGCACGGTTCAGGCTGACGTTTAATTCCTAGCAAGACAGAATGGCCGACACTTCCAGAATCTAAAATCTGCCCCAAATTGAAGCGAGAAGTCCCTTTCTACACTGAATTCTAATCCATGAACGGAACAACTAGGCGAGTATGTCACTAATTGGCCGAATTATACATTGACTCTTCTTAAGTTGTGGGGAGAAACGTGCTGGCTTTATGGTAATACCTAGATATTTGCTTCAAAGAATGCTTATAAAATTATTGGATTAGTCGGCAATCGTGGCAGAAAAATATGGGCTAGGCATAGTAGGATACGGTAGGTTTGGCAGAATGCACGCGCAAGCACTATCAGAAATTCCAGAGGCCCAAATCGCAGCTGTCATGGTCGGAAGCGAGCAGAGTGGGCTGTTGGCAAAAGAGGAGCTGCATGTGCCAGTGTATTATGATTATGATGAGTTCCTCAAAGTTGAGGGGATGGACTCGATTATTATTGCAACCCCAAATTCCACGCATGTTGAACTCGCGATTAGAGCTATGAATGCAGGGAAAAATGTCTACCTCGAAAAGCCTATGGCTACGAACCTTGATGATGCGGCGAAAATCATCGAAGTTCATGAGAAAACAAATTCTGTCATACAAATCGGATTTGAGAACAGATACTCAAGCTTCTGGAGTACAGTAAAGTCTATCCTGAGCAAAGGGGAGATCGGGTCGACGATATCCGGTAAGATTGAAAATTGGAGATTTCCTATGAGGAGTGGGTCAAAGGGATGGAAGTACGATAAGGAAAGGGTTGGGCATCAGCTTCTTGAAGAAGCGATACACTATACAGACCTAGCCAACTGGCTTATGGGAAAGCGCCCTTTGTATGTCACTTCTTATGCAGACGACCCAGCTTTTACAATCGAGAGCGGACGTCTGACAAACGTCTGGGTACTGATTGTCTATGAGATGGGGCAACGGTTTCTTATCCTGGATAACCTAAACGGTTTCGGCATAAGCCTCACCATGACCGTGTCTGGAGATGGTGGAACGATCACTGGGGGCTTTGCAGCTGACTCCGACGACTCCACCGGAGTAAATACATACATCAAATCAAGAAATAAGGAGAACAAGATCGACACGACCAATGTCGAACTTAAAGGCCAGTTATCAGATCTGACCGCTTCTCTTCGCAGCTTTATGAATGCTGTAGAGCAGCATGAAGAAGCTGAAATCACGGTTTATGATGGTTATAATGCCTTGGCAATCTGTATTGCGGCACTTGAATCAATCAAGATGGGTGGTGCTCAACCTGTGAAATGGATTCATCCTGTAGGCCAGTAATTTGCCGGAAGGAAATGCATTCTGGTTGCGGAATCTAGAATTAATGTGTGTAACAAGGAGTCAAGAGTGTATAAGCCTTCACCCCAAAGTGTAGGCGATGACCTTTGTTTCGGTCATTTCTCGCATTGTGTCCCGTACGCTTTCTCTTCCTATCCCACTACTCTTCACTCCACCGAAGGGGAGGTTGTCCCATCTGAGCCGTGTCATATCGTTTATCATTACGGTTCCTACCCTCAACCGAGAGGCGAGAAGATATGCCCTACTGAAGTCTCTTGAGAATATTGAAGCGTCTAATCCGTATGGAGTTGAATTAGCTACTGTAACGGCATCTTCATCAGAGGAGACTTCGATTATTGGAAAGATGGGTCCGAACACCTCTTCTGTGGTGGATTTCAGCCTTGACTTGGCTTTTATCACAGTTGGAGGGAAGTAGAAACCCTGTGACGGGGCTTTCCCCTGGAATACTATATCGGCTCCCGAAGACTTTGCTTCATCGACAAATTCTTTCATAAGGTTCACTGCACTGTCGCTGATAAGAGGCCCGATGTCTGTGTCAGGGCTCCGCGGATCCCCTACTTTCATCATCCTGATCTTTGATACCAGAGCGTCAGTGAATTCTTCTGAAATCTCTCTTGCTACGATCGCGCGTTTCGTAGCATTGCAAAACTGACCTGCATAGTCAAACCTTCCCACCGCGGCTGCAGCGACTGCTTTCGAAATATCTGCGTCATTAAGGATGATCTGAGCGTCACTTCCACCGAGTTCCATAACCACCTTTTTGGAGTTCGCAATAGCTCTACTCGCAAGGCTTAGTCCTACGCTTGCAGAACCGGTAAAGGTAATAAGTGATACTTCTGGGTTACTGATGAATTCATCACCGATTATCCTGGAATTACCTGTCACTATGTTTATGGAGCCTTCCGGGAAGCCGACATCTTGCAATATTTTTCCAATGGCGATTTGCGTGAGAGGAGCCAGGATGGTAGGCTTGTGTACGACCGTGTTTCCAACAGCGAGGGCAGGTGCGACTTTATGAGCAAAGCTTGAAGCAGGAAAGTTAAAGGGAGTTATTGAACCCACCACCCCAACTGGCTCGCGTTTTACGAATGCGAGTCTTTTTTCGTTCCCTGCTGGATAGTCGTAAGCTTCCAGCGGTATAAATTCACCCTCGAATACTCGCCGCACTTCGAAGGCTGCGAGCTCGAATATCTGGGCTGTCCTTTGAATCTCACCTCGTGAGCTTTTTATGGGCCTGCCTATCTCATCCGTCATCAGAAGGGACAGCTGCTCTGCCTGAGCGCGTATCCTCTCGGCTGCCTGAAGTAATAGTCTACTTCTTTGGGCTATGGTTAATTTTTGAATGTCAGTCAAAGCATCTTTGGCTCTGCTTATTGCCTGTCTTACCAGGTCGATTTTCATATCAGGAACATCGGCTAACTTTGCACCGGTTGCAGGATTCAACACTTGGAAATATTCGGCAGTTTTCGTCTCAAATTGTTTCGACATATTTATGCTGTCACTGTCCGAATCTATATAACTATCGTCGTTCGCAAATGAATCTTTAAGTGTTGAATGCTCCGAATCTTTCGAAAAGAAGGAAGAATACACAGGAGAACATCACCACCTAATTTTCATGAAATCTTAGCATCTTTGATTCATTAGATGTGGGAATTGTTGGAAGCGGGCTGATTCCGAGCCCAGGACCGGATGGGGTTATGTCTGATTTGGTAATCTTGCCACGGAATAAAAAGTATTCAGATGGTATTTCATTCGGTGGGGTTTCTATCAAAGCATCCGGATAAATCGCGGATGCAACATGCGTGCTAGCTATTGTACTGATCCAGCCATTGTCAGGCCTGTTATGGAAAGCTATCTTGGCTTTGTATTTCTTAGCAAGGTTGAGGATCTCTAGTGTAGGCGTGACACCCCCCACCTTAGCGACATCAGGTTGGTAGTAACTTAAAGCCTCCATTTCCATTAAACGCTTGAATTCAAAAAAACTGAAGGTATTTTCACCAGCAGCAATTGGGCCTATTCTATTCAGTTTTCTGAGCGAATCGAAGTCATCGGGTGGCCATATGGGCTCCTCCACCCAGAGCGGTTCGTACCTGACAATCTCCTCCATGAACTTTTTCCCTTGTTCAAGGCTAAAAGCACAGTTGAGGTCTGCAGCAAGACCGAAACCGTAGCCGTATTTTTTTCTTATGGTCTTGAAAGTTTCCAAAGTGTCCTTCGAGGTTTGATGTATCTTGATCATACTGTACCCCTTGCCCAGCACCCATCCTGTTGCTTCGACTGCTCGTTCCAAACTGTTGTATCTTGAAAGAGACGCATACCTCTTTACCGGAGCCTCCATCCCACCGAGTATACTTGCTAGGGAGCGACCCGACTCCTTTCCTTTAATATCCCAAAGAGCGATATCGATCCCCGAAATTGCTCCCGTAGTGATCCCGTATCCCCCCGAAAAGGTAAGCCTCCTCATGAGGTTCCATGCATCTTCTATACTTGTTTCATTCAATCCAATCAAAGCCTGTGACAGTCTGTTAATCAGCGCAGCGTAGGGTTCTCTTGTGCTTCCACCTGCAGGCAAAACCTGACCCCATCCTTCTAACGCTCCTGCACGGACCTTCACATACAGCTGAACCGACCATTCGTCGACCCACTGCTGCACTGGGTCGGTCTTGGTCAGTGGTACTGAACCATTTATCACTTCGATTCCTTCAATCAAACGAGTTTCAACCAATCAGGTTCCTTGAGCTATGAGATTTAAGCTTCTGGAAAGAATCGCTTTGCTTATAGCAGACAAACATCAAAAGATACAATCCAAGCTTTTGTTTATAGACCTGACTTACTCCTATCATTCGGCTGCTCAAAGAGCTGCCTGAGTTGATCTTTCAAATAGTATCTCTGAATGATTCTCGTCAAAGTTTAAATCCACCTCTGAGGCGCGACCAAGTCATGAAGAAGTTTCTTGTACATACAAAAAGTGACTACGTAGGGGTAGCTGTTGATGATGTGAGAGAAGGTGAAACTGTCGAGGGAGTATACATGGATGATGGAAGCACGGTCAAGATTACCAGCATAAATCAGATACCGTTGGGACACAAAATAGCGCTAAAGGACATCAAGAGGGGCGAGAAGGTTATAGAATACGGTGAGCCTATAGGAGTCGCGACCCAGGATATCAAGATGGGAAGCCACGTTCACATACATAATATAAAGTCTCTTAGATGGGGTAACCTAAGTTGACTACAATACAGGGTTTTGAAAGGGAAAACGGAAAGGTAGGAACGAGGAACTACGTGCTTATAATTCCACTCGATGACCTGTCCAATGCGGCTGCGCTCGGGGTCGAAAGTCTTGTTTACGGAACAAGGGCAATACCTCATCCATATGGAAGATTGCAGTTCGGATCCGACCTGGAACTGCTGTTCAAGACGTTGTCAGGGATGGGCAGAAACCCTAACGTGGCAGCAGCCGTTGTCATAGGGATTGAAGACAATTGGACACAGAAGGTTGCAGATAGAATTGCAGAAACAGGTAAACCTGTGGAGGCTATAAGCATCGAAGGAAAGGGAGACCTGAAGACGATCGAAAAGGCAGCCAGGACTGCGAAATCCATGGTACAAGCAGCGTCTGAAAAGAAACGACGTGAGTTCGATATTTCTTCTCTAGTAATAAGTACCAAGTGTGGTGAATCAGACACCACTTCTGGCCTCGCTTCAAATCCAACAGTGGGTGTACTGTACGATAGACTTGTCGAAGAAGGGGCGACCCTATTGCTAGGTGAAACATCCGAACTCACGGGAGCAGAGCACTATATAGCGAACAAGATGGCTACCCCCCAGCTCAGGGAAAAATTCATGAAGATCTTCAACGATTATACTCAGGAAATTACTAGGCATGGCGCCGATCTCTTAGGTTCTCAGCCCACACAGGGGAACATCAAGGGTGGACTGAGTACGATTGAAGAAAAGGCGCTTGGTAATGTCCAAAAGGCAGGTAAAAGCAAATTCATGGATGTGCTTGATTATGCGGAAGAACCGACAAAGAAGGGGCTGAATTACATGAACACTTCTTCAGCAGCAGCCGAATGTGTCACCCTGTTCGCAGCCGCTGGGGCGGTGGTTCATATATTCACCACAGGACAGGGTAACATTATAGGGAATCCGATTGTGCCTGTAATAAAAATATCCGCCAATCCGAAGACGGTCAGCACCATGTCCGAACACATAGACCTTGATGTATCAGGTTTGCTCCGACTTGAATATGACCTAAACGAGGCTGCGAACAGACTCTACAACCTTTTGGTTAGCACTGCGTCGGGAAGACTGACCGCGAATGAGATTCTTCGACATTTCGAATTCGTTCCTACAAAGTTATACATTTCTGCCTGATATTCCAACAGTTTCGATGAACGGTACAGCACGTGCGTTCCCCGATATGCTTCGACGATGATATATTAGAAATTAATTTTATTTTAAAGGGATCCCGAGAATTCGTCCTTATTTATTGAATGAACATGCCTCACTAGTAAACAGGATAACACACTAAAAATTCTTCTGTGAAACGCAGCAGAATATTTTCAACAATTTACGAAAACCGAAGTAAATCAAAGGAGCTATACTATATTTTGTAGCTGACAATCCGGTGTACTGCCAAAGGTAAGGAATTCTCTGTTTTGCGTGCGTTCCTTTGCTAATTGTCAACTAAAACTTTGCCAAGGACAGTTCTGACGACCTTGGCCACACGGCTTATGTCTTCCTCCTTGATTACACGTAGATCAAACAGTATTGCATTTTTTGGGCTACTGGAATCCGGTGGACGCGTAAACACTGATGGTGAACTCTTCAGGAGCGACTCGCGTACAATTGTGGCCTTCTCTTCGCCATCTGCGCGATCTATATACAACATCAGACGCGGCACAGGCTGAGGAAAGTTAAGTGACCAAGGAAATATAACCTCGGTCCTCGTATGAGGAATATCCCGAAGTTTTTCGCGCATAACTTCAGCACGGTGCCGCCAGTTTTGAACTAGCGCGTCCTCATCTCTCCCCGCAGCAATAAGTACCGCAGACATCAGTCCAGCGATCTCTTCCTTGCTCACCTTCATCCCGCGCCCTGGGCCATAGTTAGGAAAGGCCAGTTTTCGAGCCACCGATATTGCTTCTTTACTGCCTAAAAGCAGCCCTGTTCCGTTTGGACCGTTTAATCCCTTTCCGCCACTCACTGATACGAAATCAGGTTCGTAATTCAGAACCTCTTTGATGCCTTTAATGGGAGGATCTACAACTGCAGCGTCAACTATGACCGGAAGGCCGACTTTTTTACCTGCTTCCATAGTTTCACGCAGGGAAAATTCAAATGAAGATTCGTTAAGTACATAGGTGAGCGCTATCGTATTTTCCCCGATGTACTCTGTCAGGCTCTCCCCAACTTCTTTCTTAGAGACCTCCCTTATTCTAACCCCAGAAGTAGTGAATGAATGTGCGTAATTTGTTATATGTGACGATTGGCAGATTACCTCGGGCTGAGTAAGGGGTGGGTTCTTTGACCTGCTCATTACAAGGCATGCCTCCGTTGCGATCGAATTCGCTGCGTAGGCACCTGAGGTAACTATACCATCCTCACACCCTAACACATCCTTCAAAAGCCTTCCTGCATTTAACTGCAGGTCGAACATGTCGACCCAGTATTCTGCTGCCTTGTCCATTATTTGCAGTACCTTGGGGTCCGGACAGGAACCGCCCATCATCGTATAGTGGCCCCCAACGTTCAGAATCTTCGAGAAGCCCAATTTTTCTAAAATATTAGCGGTTGACACGTCTTGGTTCTTCAACAGCAGCCGATTTAACATAGATCAATGACGTAATTATTCCTTGCTTTGATGACTATTGTCAACCGGATAGGCCTAGATTTCAGCTGATAAGTCAAACTAAGTGTAGATAGGTTGCGTATCCCTCAAGTGCGCAGCTCAAGGGCCGAAATCATTAATTCAGCTTTCAGATTCACCCTATCTAGACTCCTGAGTTGTTGACCTTGACGCCTGATGAACCAACTGAAATGCTGATTTAATCATTTGATCTGATCAATGATTTGTCCAGCTCTATCTGGAGCGTGTCCACCCTCCTTGCCATGTTCAAGTAACCATGAGCCTGCAATTTGTCCACAAACCTGGAAAGGAACTGGATGGGAGCTTTCGTCTGCCTGTATGGCTGGTGGGTGGAAGAGAAGACAAACAAACGCAAAGAGCATGTTGTACGATTCTGGTAGTGGTACGGCTCACCAAATTTCCTGTCGTTGGCCTTCTTGAGCACCCTCCCCTACCTCCTTCTGCATAGAGGACTCGATTCACCTCCCCTATCCTCCTTCCTACTAGAGCCTCTTTGTCTGCAAATGTATCCCAGCTGCCATTTGCATTTAAAGATGGGTACATAGCTAAAGGCGACGCATACACCTTGGATGGTCGTCTAAATGGGGTACTGCATCTCTTCCGACGCTCAGAAACAAGCAGTTTCATGCAAGAAGGAAGATTGAGGGGGTGAAAATAGATGTAAGCCCAACCTGTATATTTACGTGACAACATTCAAAAAGAGGGGTAAGGCGTGTCATTATCGCCGTATGAGAAGGAAAATAGTTCCTGTTATAACTCCCTTTGAACGCAACAGGATAAAAATAGAATACCTAAAGAATCACGTATCTGAGATCCTCAAAGATGGGGTTGATTACATTTTTCTGTGTGGCTCAACCGGTTTGGGAACTTCCCTTGACTTTGGCGAGAAAGCAGCTATGCTTACGGCATTGGAAGACTATGCTGACAGAATAATCTTCCAAGTAGGTAGTCTCAACCTAAGTGAAAGTCTTAGGCTGGCCGAACTGGCAAAGAGCAAGAATGTTCATGCGATCTCGTCTTATCCCCCCTTCTACTATCCCAGAATACCCGTTGAATGGGTGATATCATACTTCTTTCAACTATCAAAAATATACCCCCTTGTGATATACAACTTTCCACTTGCCACTGGATTCGACGTTTCCGCTGAAGTTGTAAAGAAGGTCATTGTTAAAGGGGGGAGGGTGCTGGGGATAAAAGATACCGTAAATGATATGGCGCACATGCTTTCTTTTAAGTGGAAACTTGGAGACGATTTCGAAGTTTATTCAGGTCCCGATAGCATGATGCTCGCTGCAGCCCGCATGGGTTTAGACGGCTCGGTCGCAGGAAGTGGGAACTATGCAACTGAACTTTTCGTCAGGTTGTTAAGTGAACCCGATTCAAGCGAATCCGATGAGATCCAACGCCTGCTGGTTGAACTGGCTTCGCTTTCTATAAAATACGGCCAGTGGAGTGCCAACTACAATTTGACTAGGCTTATCCGAGGCTATGAGATAGGAAGCCCACGCCCTCCTGTTTTTCCACTAACTGCGGCGCGATCTTATCGACTCAACGTTGAATTACAAGGTCTTTTGGGGTCAAAGAGGAACAAAAAAATTTTAGGTTATCTCAAACGGACTTCGCTGCAAATCTGACGCTAACCCTGGATGTTAGAGAGTCTGATTCTTAAAACCACATGTCAACATTTTCCAAATGGTATATAGTCAATCTTTACAGGATTTCCATTTCGAAAGAGAACTGAAGGTTCTATTATTTCTGTTGCTCTGATTGATTTTCCGTAACTGTCGAAAAGCACTGTTTCGTGCTTGACAACTTCCAGAGAAACCAGCTCCGCGTTGTTGCCCACCCTGATTGAACCGTACTGAGTGGATTTACCTATCGCCAAGGCCGGGTTGTAGGTGGTTGCCTTCAGAATTTCAGATAAGGGCATCCCCAGATTGAGGAACTTGGTCATGGTGGTTGGCAGGTCGTACACAGGTGAGGGTATGCAGAATTTGTGTATGTCCGTGCTGATTGTATCAGGGAAGAATCCCGACTCGACTGCCCTCTTCGCGACGCTGAAGGAGAAGCTTCCCATACCATGTCCCACATCGAATACAACTCCTCTCTTTTTCGCCTTAGCCACTATGTTCAAGATCCCTTCCGTATCTTCGCTAACCACTGAATTTGAAGAATGGTTAAAGCAATGGGTTAGGATGTCCCCCCTCTCAAGAAGCGGAATCATTTCGAAAAGTGTTGGGGGAGGCTTTCCAAAATGCAACATCACAGGAAGTCCGAACTTCCTTGCCACCTTCTTTGCTGCACGCAAGGGAAATGCTCCTAAATCTCCGTTTGCGTTTTTACTTAGCCGCACCTTCACCCCCACGATAACGTCCCTGTTTTTCTCGATGCATTTTTCAGCCGATGCAATATCAGCCACGCTAACATCAGGGATTTCACCCACCTGTTTGCCTCCGCTGAGACCAAAATACGTTATCCCACCAAAACCTATATTCAGAAAGCTGTAAACTCTGGCGTTTGCACGTCTGATTACATATTCTTTGAAACCTAGGAAGTTTCCGGCTCCTGCACTGCCAGCATCCACGAATACCCCAACGCCCGACCTGGCTGATAAAGCATCGACGTCCACCCCCATGCTTGTGGAAAGGTAGTAAACGTGCGTGTGTAAATCAATGAGAGTGGGTGACAATATTTTTTTGTTTAGCTGAACCACCTTGTCAGCCATGGTATCCGTTACTTCCCCTATTTTCGCGAGTTTGCCATCTTGAATGCCAACATCAACAATGTCATCGGTTTGTGAGATAGGGTCAATTATTCTGGCCCGGGAGATCTTGATGTACAAAGCATCCATACAAGTACTGATTAAACTGGTTTTTAACCTTGTTTTTTGTAAATACTTTTCGCTTTAACCCGCTCCAGACCGTTATTGATTGCCCACATTGAGCTGAACAAATAAGAAGATAATGATTGTTTTATGGACCATAGGGGTTCTCTGGCTTAAAGTAGAAGCTGGTACCAACAGATTGAAACTCCATTTTGATGCATATAATTCGGCGACCCCCGTTCCATGTGTTAAGAAAAAAGCGACCGAAAGATGTTTCGCTTATCTCACAAAACCAGGGTCGCGACCATTAACCGTGGAAATGGTGTCGGAACGATAATTTTATCGGGTCCTCGGCTCGGACCGGCTTCGAGTAGCCTTACACTGAAGGATTTTCATCCCAACCGTTTTGCATTTATATCCGGATTCCACTAGCCGTATACAGAAGGGTAGAGTATGAAAATTCAACGTATTATGCCCGGCATGGGGATAAGAAGCAGTCTGGGCACCATGGGGGCAGCCGCGGTTACCATGATAGAAGATGACAGTCGTATCCTGGTGGATGTGGGACATTTTGGCACAAGGGACGCATTGTTGGCAAAATTGAAAGAACTAAACCTTTCGCCGAAAGATTTTGACGTAGTCATTCTGACACACCTACACTGGGATCACTGTCTTAACTTGGATCTGTTTGAAAACGCGAAGGTGCTTCTCGGGAAGGATGAGTTAAAGATGGGAACGCTCAGTGGAAGACCAGACAAATATACTGAAGCTATCCGAACACTGCTCAAAGATCTAAAGGCAGAGGGGGTCACGGAGCCTTACAGCGTTTCCCCTCATACGAGGATACTTGGGTCTCCTGGACATTCGCCGGGGCATATTTCCCTAGTTGTACAGGACGAAGCAGGAACTGTGATCCTCACAGGCGACTCGATACCAGGGCTCAGGGCCTACCGCCGAGGCGTCCCAGACCTGGTATTTTATGACTTGGAGTTAGCGAAAAAGTCGGTTTTAAGGGTCAAAGAAATGAAGCCTCGCATGATAATACCGGGACACGATAGACCTTTCAACGATAGCGGATACCTTATGAGAGATTCGGTGGAATTCATTTTCAGAAAAGAATCGGAAGAAAACATGGTGTTTGTATTGAAGGATGTAGAATCCGACCCGTTTCAGATAAGGTATTGAGTTGGTTCAAGTTCGCCTAGCCGTAGCTGAACCGACGAATACCGTTAATGCCCAGTCTGGTAATACGTCTCGTCAATTGACTCTGTTATTTCAATTGGATCCGGTTTGCGGCTGATGATTCGCCCACCATCAACTATTACATAGCTTCCAGACATAAAAGAATTGTCATCCGAAGCCAGGAATGCTATAACCTTGGCGACTTCGATTCTTCTTCCCATTCTTCCGAGTAATGTTGCCGCTCGTTCATCGAGAGATTCTGGCACTTTATCCCCCTTTATGTAAATGGGACCGGGTAGAACCGCCAAAACCTGAATCCCAAACCTTCCCAGGTCTGCCGCCATACTCTTCATCATAGAGATAACTCCTCCTTTGGTCGTGACGTAGGCAAAAGATCTTTGCAGCGGAAAAAGAGCCTGAATTGCTCCGACCAGAATTATCTTGCCACCAGTTCGCTGTTCGATCATTTTTTGTGCTACGCACTTTGAGATCAAGAAAGGCGAAGTTAGATTAAGCCTGACCATTCGCTCCCATTCTGCAAACGGAATATCAAGCAGAGTATATCTGCTGTCCCTTGATGCGTTACTCACAAGAATGTCTATTCGGCCATAATCGTCATTCAGCCATTTGATGAAATCATCTACGCTTTTCGGGTCCTCTAGGTCTACTTGGACGAATTTTATCCTTTGATACTGTTTCTGGATCGCGTCACCCTTCAGTTTGTCTCTTCCTATTATCAAAACCTCGTCTGCATCAAGTTCTGTAAAAAGCTTCGCTGTCGCCTCTCCAATGCCCTTGGTTCCACCAGTGATAAGACACCTCTTACCTTTCAGATTTCCCAGTCCCATATACTCGCCCGTTCGCAACACACTCATCGGGGTCGATATAGAGTTTCCGGGCAGGCAATCGGCTTTTGTTTGTATGTGGCCCTTATTTAGGCCGAAGGATTCGGGGTTCAATTGTCAGCTTGTTCTGGATCATTCCAAGTTCCTTGAACAACCCACAGTGGTTCCCCGGTAGAAATTGGCTCATCACCTTTAACCCTATACTCCTCTATTTTCCGCTCGTTCACTTCTATACCAAGCCCTGGCCGGTCAGATACACGTGCGTATCCATTCTCTATGGAATATCCCCCACGAATCAGCTCCTTCTTCCACTTCGGAATGTAGTCGTAGAAACTTTCCTGAATCAAAAAGTTGGGTATTGAAGTGTCGAGCTGCAACGAAGCCGCATTCAGAATCGGCCCGTGTGCGTTATGAAAAGCCATATCAACACCAAACGCTTCTGCGACAGCGCTCATCTTTCTTCCTTCGCTAATGCCGCCCACTCTGTAAAGGTCTACTTGGAGAACGTCTGCCAGTCTTTTCTTAAGGTAAACCAGCGCTTGCTGTTTGGTAAGTATACGTTCGCCAACGGCGACGCGAAGTCCGGTTGCAGACCTGTATCTTGCCAGACCTTCCAAGTCTTCAGGATGCACCGGTTCTTCCATAAATAGTGGGTCATATTTTTCCAATATTTTTGCTATTCTGATCGCAGAGCTGTAGTTAAACCTCCCGTGGTGTTCTAGCAGTATCTCCACCCCCTCCTTCAAAGCGTCCCTAACGGCTCTGACTCTGTCTGCAGCTGCCTTAAGGCCATCTCTTGAAATCGTATGGAAATTAGGTCCGAAAGGATCGAATTTGAGTGCGCGATAACCCCTGGAGACAACATTTTTTGCTGAGCTTGCAAAATCTTCAGGAATCACACACTTTTCGTACCATCCGTTCGAATACAGAAGTATCTTTTCTCTTGTCTTACCGCCTAAAAGCGCGTATATCGGCTGACCCAGTTTCTTTCCCAGGATGTCCCAGCATGCAATATCGATTGCGCTCATTGCAGAGCTGGATTCAAGGGAGATCGACGAGTTGAAATCCTGTTTGTACCATTCTAGCCTGTTCGATTCGAAACTGAATGGGTCACGCCCCTTCATGATTCTAGCAATGTTGTTAACCATATAGGTTATTGGTTTTGCACGTAATGCTGTTACTGTCTCTCCCCATCCTACAACACCATCCGAGGTGGTGACCTTTACCAACACCATCATGGACGCCCACTTTGCTGATTCGACCTCCTTGCCCAAGAGTATCGGCTCAATACTGGAAATAATTGTCAATGAACGTCGGCGCTTGATTATTCTTTATAAATATTAGCTACAGTGCTGGCATCGTTGCGACCCTCCTGCAGTATTACGGATGAATGGAAGTTTAGAGATATCGAGACTATCGTCATGGAGAATCACAAGCTACGAGTTGTAATTTTGTCGGGCAAGGGAACTGATATCATCGAATTCAAATATAAACCTCTTGACTTGGACGTCTTATTTCGAAATCCTTACGGACCAAGGAACCCCGGAGACATACTTCCAACGTCAGGTCATAGTGAAGTTTTCCGAGACTTAACGGGTGGTGGATGGAGCGACATACTTCCCAACGCTGGTCAGCCTTCTGAATATTTGGGTGCAAAATTCGGATTACATGAAGAAACCGCTTTGCTCAGATGGAAGGGCGAGATAACCGAGAGGTTTGATTTCAGAGTTTCAGCTAAGTTCAGGGTAGATCTTATCAAGTACCCCCTCACGGTTGAAAAGAAGATTACCCTTGGCCAAGATACAAAGCTTCTGATCGAAGAAACTGTCACAAACAATTCAAATCAGGAGTTGCCGTTTTCTTGGCTGATTCACCCAACATTCTCAAGAGAATTTGCATGCGCCGGGGCCAAAATCGAAGTAATCGGTAGGAAGATTCATCGTCCTTCCGGGAGAGGTGAAGAATGGGTTTTTCCGTATTTTACAGAGTTAGAGGGGAGGAGGAGAGATCTCAGGGTGGTGCCAGGTGACGATTCTGTAGTAAATGACACAGTTGTAGTTTCAGGATTAAGCAACGGGAAATTTTCCATATTGAATCAAAAACTGAATTTGAAATTCACACTCGAGTGGCCCGTAAAGCTGTTTCCGTACCTTTGGTACTACAGGAATTTAAAATCAAATGGATACCCCTATTACGGCAGGTCCAGCTTCATAGCATTGGAGCCCTGCACCAGCTTGAGGAGCGGGCTCTCAACTCAGGTTAAAAACGGAGACGTCTTGACACTAAAAGCAAACAGCTCTGTTTCCGCCTCCTACTCTGCCATGGTAGATTCGTTGAAGTGATATGATATCTCTAAATCATACCCGGACTGCTCAGCCCCTGCCAGTTGGTGGGTTGGGGCTAGAATAACCTCTAGCCAGTCTCAAAAACACCAGCCCGAGAACTACAACAGGAATCTCAACGAAAAGTAAGGCAGGTCTGATCCCGAACAGTTCTATTAACCATCCCATTACGGGAAGACTGGTAGAACTTATCAGTGTATCTGTAACAAACCAGACTGAATTAGCAGCAGTCAGTTTGTACGATGAAGTAGACTCGGCTATGAAGTTTGATGCTGTTGGATAATACAGCCCATGTGAGCAACCAAGTAAAAGAAAACCTAACACCAGCTGCCAGAAGCGAAACGAAGCCGATACCACTCCTAATCCCACTGAAGTCGTGCAAATCATAACAGATACAAGCTTGAACCTCGATGCCTTGGATCTGATGAGGCCAAGTCTTACACTAAGAGATACTACGAAAAAGAGTGTGAATAATGCTTCAATTGTGTTATAGCCAGCCTGAAATTCATTTTTAGAAAAAATGCCTCCGAACGTAAGAAGTATGGCAAATGGAATGGAGAACATTACGCTTGACACAACCCCCATCAGATAACTTCTGTTCCTGAGGAACCCGGGATCAAAGGTGGTTTTTAGTTTAAGGTCCTTGTCGATCTTTGCAAAGGGATAGAATAAAAGAGGAACCGCGATGAACGGTGAATATAACGCCATCGAATATGCAAGGTTATCCGAGGCAAGTTGCAATATTGCTGACTGAAACAAGGGACTTAAAGCGAGGCTTATACTTAACATAGCTGTAAAAAGAAAGATATTACGTTCCCTCTTTTCCGGGGTGCTGACCATGATTACCGATGTTAACAGGAGCACCGAAGCGGGACCCGTCCAGAGAAACGCAAAGGAGGAGATTGCCAGCAATGCTATGTTATTTCTGGCAAAGAGAAAGAGTGGTAGAGAGACAGCTACGAAGGCAAGAGTCAACGGTAACCCATGGTTAAGATCGATTCCACGGAGGGTCATGTACAACAACGAGGCTATTGGCATGACACTCGCTGCCCCGGCGATAACTGACACGGTGAAGTCCGATCCTCCGAGCACGTACTTTGCATAGAGTGGGACCGTTGTCTGAAGCATGATCGAAGTTGCTCTGTAGGCCACCGTGAGCATCAGCAAAACCGTTAACTTGCCGTTAAAGCTATGCCCATGTCTTTCCTGCACAGTTTTTCATCGTCCTCATTCAAGTATGTCAAATTGCATCGGTTATTCTGTTGTGCTTATGAATATTGTCCAGCATATTCTTACCGCTAATGAAAATTATCATCTCATGTCTAATTATCTTGATTGCTGAGCTGTCGTCTTCGATGATTTGAACGTATTTGACGAAATAGGGCCGGTATAATTAACTCTTCGTGATTGCATGTTTTTCCGTCCTATTTTCAATCAGTTAAACACGTACAGTCCAATGGTTTATTCTTGGCCTTTGAATCGGGGGTGGTTAGGCAGCTACAACCCCAAATTTGAGGTTATAGGTATTTGTAAATCGGACAGGTCACCTCCGTCCCGAGGGAGTCAGCAGGACATGCAAATGATTCTGAACAGGTCCTACAAAAGAGTTAAAATCTCGTTAACGTTGTCGTGACGTCGCGTTGACCTGGGTTCGTCTACATTTTCCCAGCAGGCTGAATTTACGATACCTTAGACGAAGACTCCTTATTTCTGTGGCTGTTTTCTTTGCTGTCTATGTTCTTAACTTCGTGCTTCCCAGGCTGGAGCCAGGTAATGTGGTCAACATACTTGCGTCATCGGACCTTCTTCCAGAACAGAGACAACAGCTCATGCAACAGCTAGGCCTCAACCAGCCGTTGTGGGTGCAATTTGTTCAATATGTACACCAGACACTGGGTACATTCCCACCGAATTTTGGTTACTCCTTTGCCCACTACCCGCTCACTGTGTGGCAACTTGTTTCCGCCGCCCTCCCATGGACATTGCTTCTTGTTGGAGTCTCTCAGCTTATCTCGTGGCCCCTCGGGATACTTTTTGGAGCTTGGCTTGGGTGGCACAGGGGTTCGAAGGTCGATTCACTGATGTTTGGAATATCCAACTTTATGTGGGGCGTTCCGAGTTATTGGCTCGCTACCATATTGATTTTCGTCTTCGCGATCGAACTGAAGGTATTTCCTCCCGCGCTCTCCTCCAGCGGTCTTGCATCGAGCCTTTCTCTTGCTGAGGTTTATAGCATTTTAAGCCATTCCTTCCTGCCAATTTTGACCTTGGTTCTGTTAAATTTGCCTCAGCATGCCCTTGTCATGCGAAACACGATGGTAACCGTGTTGGATGAAGACTTCATCATGGCCGCAAAGGCCAGGGGGTTAAGGTCAAGAACGCTGATCCTGGGGCATGCAGCCAGGAATGCCCTTCTTCCAAGTGTGACGAACCTAGCTTTAAGCTTCGGTTCGATACTTTCAGGCGCGTATTTGGTGGAGATAATATATTCGTATCCTGGGATGGGGTACCTTATCGAGCAGTCAGCTCTTGTCAGGGACTATCCTGTGCTCGAAGGCGTTTTCTTCTTTTCAGCCATACTGGTTATAGTTGCCAACATACTGGCCGACTTGGCATACGTTTTCCTTGACCCACGAGTGGAGTTTTAGTTACTATGGAAATCCAGGGTTTCCTTCGTAGGCGTTGGAGCGACTTTAAGATTATCACGCAAACAACGACAGGGAAGGTGGGATTTGGAATCACCCTGTTACTGATCATCCTGGCTGTATTCGCTCCCTGGATTGCACCTTATCCACCCCACGCAATTACAGGCCCATCCTATGCTAGGCCTTCCTGGTCACATTTGCTAGGAACAGACGACATCGGCGAAGATCTGTTTAGTCAGCTGGTCTGGGCATCCAGGGGGTCTCTGCTGATAGGTATATCGGCTGGACTTATAGCTACAATCATCGGTGTTGGTATAGGCCTGGTATCCGGTTATTTTGGTGGAAAGACTGGCGAGGGGTTGATGAGATTGACTGACACTGTGCTCGTACTTCCACTCCTACCTCTACTCATTGTTATAGCTTCAATATTCCCCTCGAGTGTTATATTGGTCATTAGTGTGATCGGGCTCCTCTCCTGGCCTGCCACGTCGCGTGTGATAAGGTCTCAAACCTTGACATTAAGGTCAAGATCGTTTGTGGACGCCTGTAAGCTGAGCGGAATGAGTGATACAGAAATAATGCTTAAGGTGCTTTTGCCCAATATGATCCCGCTTGCTGTTCTCTACGGCGTGTTTGCAGCTGTTAACGCTGTGGTCATAGAAGCGGGGTTGGATTTTATCGGGCTCGGCTCCATAAACAACCTGAGCTGGGGTACGATGTTATACTTTGCGCTCAGCAGAAACGCGCTGCTTAGGGGGGAATGGTGGTGGTTCATACCGCCTGGGGCATTGATAGCGGTGCTGGGGATAGGCTTCATACTCTTGGGGTACGGGGTGGAGAGAATCGGAAGGATTAGATCTTGACACAACTTGGTGAGACAGTGACAACGACAGGGGCATTTGTGCAAATACGCGACCTTACAGTCACATACCCGACACCCATGGGAGAGCTCAGGGCGGTGGATGGAGTCAACCTCGATGTATATCGAGGCGAAGTTTTGGGATTGGTTGGGGAATCAGGATGCGGCAAAACCACTTTAGGGCTTGCCATGTTGAGAATGAATAGTCCAGGGCGGGTGGTCAAAGGCAAAGTGAACGTGGACGGGGTAGATGTGTTATCGCTCGAAGGTGAGAGGCTGAGAAGATATAGGTGGGAGAAGGTAGCCATGATATTCCAGTCTGCCATGAATGCTCTGGATCCTGTCAAGACGGTCGAATCTCAGATAGTCGAAACTATCGTCCAACATGGTCGTACAAACAAGGAAAAGGCGAAGGCAAGGGTTCGGGAGCTCCTTGAGACGGTAAAGATAGACCCTTTGAGAGCCAAATCGTTCCCTCATGAGCTAAGCGGCGGTATGAAACAAAGAATAATAATCGCGCTTGCACTCTGCCTATCCCCCGAACTCCTCATCGCTGACGAGCCCACCACCGCATTGGATGTTGTTGTTCAGGCCTCGATACTCAAGACAATTAAGGAACTACAAGAGAGGTTGAAGCTTACCATCATTCTCATCACGCATGATATATCGATTGTCGGAGAAATGAGCGATAGGCTGGCGATCATGTATGCTGGAAAGGTTGTGGAGGTAGGCAGGACCATAGATGTAGTATATGATCCACAGCATCCATACACGCAGGCGTTGATCAAGGCAATTCCAACGATAGGTTACAAGAACGCCGAAATTAAGGGAATCCCTGGTGTACCGCCAAACCTGCTCTCGCCCCCTTCGGGTTGCAGATTCCATCCTCGCTGCCCATTCGCATTCGATAGATGTAAAACAGAGGAGCCACCCCTCATAAATAACGGAAAGGACCATGTAGCATGTTGGTTGAGGTCGGCATGAAATCGGTCACAAACGCCGCCGCCGATCTAGACAACAGCTCCTTCGTAGACATCAGGAATCTACGAGTTTATTTTAAGAGGTCCTACGACGTCTATACCCCGCGTCAACATGGAAAACATGTAATAAAAGCAGTGGACGATGTGACCATCCAGATTGCGCGTGGTGAGATTCTTTCCATAGTGGGGGAAAGCGGCAGCGGAAAGACGACGCTCGGAAGAACGGTGGTTGGGTTGACCCGTCCAACTTCAGGAAAGGTGTTGCTTGAAGGAAACGAGATAAATTACGAAGATAGAGGGAAGCTGAGAGAGTTATGGAAAAAATCTCAGATGATATTCCAGGACCCATACAGTACTTTTAACCCACTTTCACCAATTCATGATGCGCTTCTTACACCATTGAAGAAATTCGGGCTCGTCAGAAGCGAAGCTGAGGCCGACGAAAGGATAGAGAGCATGCTGCTCAGAGTAGGACTGAGTGCGAAGGATGTGGAGAATAAGTATCCCAACCAGTTGAGCGGCGGGCAAAGACAGAGAATCTCGATTGCCAGGGCTATGCTTGTGCAGCCAAAGCTGCTGGTAGCGGATGAACCTGTTTCAATGCTAGACGTTAGCCTGAGGGCTGGAATTCTCGAACTAATCAAGGAACTGAACCGAAGGGACAAGTTAACTGTCCTATTCATAACCCACGATTTGGCTGTCGCTCAATACATAAGTGACAGAATAGCCGTTATGTACCGTGGCAAAATTCTCGAACTTGGCTCCTCACACGATATTATCGATTCGCCGCTCCACCCGTACACGGAGCTGCTTCTGAGTTCGGTACCTCGAATCTCTGGTCGCAAGAGCTGGCCAGATAGATCGGAGATATCCTTGCCGAAGGTTGTACCCAACGACTTTGCGGGATGCAGATATTACGCCAACTGTCCACTAGCAGTTGACAGATGCAAGGTTCAAGAGCCTTCGCTGAAAGAAGTGTATTCTGGTCATTTTGTAGCATGCTTCCTTCGTGACAAATCTTCAGAGATTGACTCGGCTCAGCGACCGGCCGGTTAGAGGTGTAGGGTGCAAGGTATGACCATCCTCGATAGCATAAGAGACGCGGTTACCTTGGGTTGGTATCGTATTGCAACCATGTATCCAACATGACATTAGGCGAGGTGGGGGAGTATGTATCTAAGGAAAGTGTAAATACCTTTAGGGGTAAAATGCCAAGTCAATGGAAGATATCTACTCTGTAATTACTCAAACCGCCAACAGACTCTATTATGACGCGTTGAGATTTATACCCGAAGACGTTGTCGGCAAATTGAAGAGCGCGTATGCCTCAGAGGATAACGAACATGGAAGGAAAATACTGGGAACGATTCTGAAAAACATAGGGACAGCTACAAAAAACGATCTGCTGGTCTGTCAGGACACTGGCACACCCGTCTTCTTGGTGGAGGTTGGCGATATCCAGCTGTCTGTGTACAGACTAATAGAAAGCATACGTAAAGGAGTAAGGGAAACAACAATCAAAAATTCCTTGAGACCTAACATGGTGGATCCACTAACCCGGAAAAATACAGGTGACAACACAGGAAAAGCTTCCCCCATAGTCCACATCGAAGTAAACAAAAATTTAGAACAAAAGGTCAGAATAGTTGCAATGCCAAAGGGTTCCGGTTCAGAGAACATGAGTGCTGTAGCGATGTTGACCCCCGCACAGGGGGTCAATGGAGTCAAGAAATTTGTATTGAAAACGGTCGCCGAGGCGGGGGGTAAAGGGTGTCCCCCCTACATAGTGGGGGTAGGAATAGGTGGAAATTTTGAGACTGTTACCTACCTCGCCAAGAAGGCTGCCCTAAGAAGATTGGGCTCAGAAAACAGTCAGCCAGTTGTGGCAGAACTTGAAAGAGAACTTCTCGGTCTTGTAAATCAGTTGGGTATAGGGCCGATGGGTGTCGGGGGCAGAGTTACTGCAATTTCGCTTAACATTGAAACCGCAGAGACGCACATCAGTAGTCTTCCTGTAGCAGTCAATATCCAGTGTTGGCGCGGAGAACGGGCTGAAGCAATCATAGAGCCTGACCTTAAAGTGAGGGTTATAAGGTGATTAAAATGGTTAGTTTGAACACTCCATTATCTCCAGCAAACCTGAACAACCTGAAAATAGGTGAAGAGGTTTTCATCAATGGACGTGTGTACATAATGAGGGATGCGACACTGAAGAGAATATTTGACGAAAAAGTTCAACCTCCGGTGGACTTGCATACTCAGATTGTTTTCTTCGGGGCTCCGAGCTTTAAGAGAGATGATGGAAAGTACAAAATCATCTCCGTTGGGGTGACGACTGGGCAAAGAATGGAAAAGTACCTTCCCGGACTGCTCGGGAGCCTTGGTGTCAGCGCGGTTATAGCAAAGGGCGAGTTGAACGAAAAAGCATCCTTCGTTTTCAAGGAAAACCATTCCGTATACTTGCTGTTTGTCGGGGGTGCAGCGGCTCTTGCTACGGCTGCAATACAGAGCGTGGAAAGGGTTTGGTGGGAGGACCTTATGGGAGAGGCGCTTTTTGAAGTGAAGGTCAAAGAACTTGGTCCATGTTTTGTCGCTATAGATACCGGTGGTAACGACCTGCTTAATACGAATAAGCGATCTGTAAATGAAAGACTAGGCGTTCTCTTGGGAGAATGAAATTGGATTTCCAAACCATCGATACGGACCTTGTAGTGCTTGGAAGTGGTATAGCTGGTCTCAGAGCTGCTATACAGTTCGACCTGATGTCCAAGGGCAGATATGAGGTGTGCGTCCTTTCCAAGGTTCAGGTGATGAGGTCCCATTCTGTCGCACCCGAAGGAGGGGCCGCGGCCGTCATGGGGAAAGGAGATTCGTACGAGCAACATGCGTACGACACCATAAAGGGCTCTGACTACCTTGCTGACCAAGATGTGGTGGAACAATTTGTCAGGGAAGCTCCCAATGAAATCCTGCAACTGGACCACTGGGGTATGCCTTGGGCCAGAGACAGGGACGGAAACCTCGAGGCAAGGGCCTTTGGGGCACACGAGACGCCCAGGACTTATTATGCTTACGATAGAACCGGCTTTTTTCTCATGAAAACACTCTATGATAAACTCCTGGGTGGAAACAAAGTGCGTATTTTTCATGAATTCTTCGCCGTGGGTATTATAGTCTCAGATGGAAGGTTCAGGGGCATCGTTACTATAGAAAGAAGAACCGGGAATTTTGTCTTTTTCAAGGGAAAGGCCCTGATAATAGCTACAGGCGGGCTGGGCAGGATATATTCGTATGCAACCTATTCACATACAGTTACAGGAGATGGACACGCAATTGCTTACAGAGCAGGACTGCCTCTTAAAGATATGGAGTTCATACAATGGTTGCCCACAACGCTTGTGCCGTACGGCATCCCCGCAACGGAGGCACTAAGGGGACACGGCGCTCTTTTATTGAATTCCGAGGGTGAGCGATTTATGAAAAAGTATGCCCCAAACAAAATGGAACTCGCTGCCAGGGACATTGTCGTCAGGGCGATATACACAGAATTGGCCAGCGGAAGAGGGGTAAAGGGACCTCGAGAAACAAATTCGGTTCTTCTTGATGCGAGACCCGTTGGATCCGAGAAGCTGAAGGGGATTTACAAGACATTCAGAGAGAACTGTATAAACTTCCTAAAGAAAGACCCGATCGAGGAGCTCATCCCGGTGATACCCGCGCCCCATTACTCCATGGGAGGAATACATGTACAAAGTATGTCGATGGATACCACAATTGTCGGCGTGTATTCGGCCGGAGAAGTTGCCTGTCTGAGCCTTCATGGAGCAAACAGGCTCGGTTCTAATTCCATCCCTGCATGCTTGGTTACGGGAAAATGGGCTGGAAAAAGCGCTTATGAATATATCAGTAGAATATGGCAGGAATCATCCACCAACGACTACATTCAGGAAGTTAACTCCCAGGTGAACAGATCCTACAGATACATCAAGAACGAGACTGGAAGTTTCAACGTTTTCGAGCTTAGAAACAGAGTGTATGACGTCGCAGACAACTACCTTGGTGTATTCAGGGAAGAAAGTAGGCTGAATTTAGCTATCAGTGAGATCAGAAAAATAAAAAGGGACCTGAACGATCTTAAGGTGAGTGACAGTTCGATTGAGTACAACCTTGAATGGGTCAATGTGCATGAGCTTTACAACATAGTCGAATTGGCAGAGGTGGTCGCCGTATCAGCTCTAAGAAGAAAGGAGTCAAGGGGGGCTCATTACCGTACGGATTACCCGCACAGGAACGACAATGAATTCCTTTCTCACACCATAGTCCAGTTCGATCCAGCAGCCCCCCGAGTTTCTTGGCTTCCAGTAAAAATTACCAAGTGGGCGCCAAAGGAGAGGGAGTACTGAATGCAGTTGAACAGGCTGCTAGCGGTCTTCCATAGGATAACCGGCTGGGGGATTCTTGCATACATAGTTTTTCATGTCGTCTTCATACATCAGATATCATTCGGGTCGGGTGCTTGGGAAGGGGCGTTAGAACTTGACCAGAATATCGTTGTAAGGGTGGTTTTGGTGCTCGTAGATGTTGCTTTACTTTTTCATGCATTGAACGGAGTACGGATAATAATGGTGGAGTGGGGTATATTGCTCCCGGCAAAGATCCGTCCACCAGAGCTGACTTCGAAACCGTGGCACCATAACAGGAGACACAGGGCGTACATTTTGTTTATGGGTGTGGTTGGTACTTTGATGACAATATTCTTTGTGATTCAGTATCTGCTTTGAGGATGGTGAAAATAATGAGAGAAACAAAAGCAAGGTTGGTTGTCCATGTCACAGGCATTGTCTTGCTGGTGATGCTCGGTATACACGGAGTGTTCACAGTCTTGGGAAATATAGCGACCAACATGGAGTATGATAGGGTGTATTTGTTGCTGCACGATCAGGCGTATTATTTACTCCTGGGTAGTTTGTTAATATTGGCATTCGTGCATGCAGGGATCGGGTTGCGAAGGTCAATTGTCGGGTGGCAAGGCCAGGTCAGATACAAAGCCGCCTTCATATTTTATTCAATATTATGCGCTTTTGTGATCTACGTTTACCTTTCGATGGTGATATGATGATGGTAAAGATTCTCATCAGGAGAAGTTCTGGCACAATGGAGTATGCATTGAAGAACGTAGACGAATTCACCACGGTCCTCGAGGCGCTGATTTGGATCAGAGAAAATGTAGACCCGTCTCTTGCTTTTAGGTATTCTTGTCGCATGGGGCTGTGTGGGTCGTGTGCGATGGAGATTAATCGAAAGCCTGGTTTAGCGTGCCAAACCAGGATAAACGAAATTGGGGATACTCTCACGCTCTCCCCTCTAGGGCGGTATAAAGTGATCAAGGACCTGGTTCCCGACCTTCAACCTTTCTTTTCCAAGTACGGGTATGTCAAGCCCTATCTGATAGCGTCAGACCCGAATGAGCAGGAAAACCCCACACGCCCTTACAGGCAGTCCCCAACGAACGTAGAGGCGTACCTTCAATTCAACTACTGTATTGAATGTGGGATCTGTTATTCCGAGTGCCCGGTTACGAAGGAAGACCCCGACTTCTTGGGACCAGCCGCGATCACGGCTGCGTACAGATATTCGGTGGATTCTCGGGATGCAGCCTTACATGATAGGATAGAAAAGATCAACCGGACACACGGAATATGGGAATGCAGAGTGGAAACACTTTGTTCAGACTTCTGCCCGAAGGGAGTAGATCCGTCCCTAGCAATACAAAAGATGAAGTCAAAAATTTTGAAGTCGGAAAAGTAGGACACCTCTGGTGGACTGGGGCCGTAACGAATCAAAAAAATACCTCTGTGCTACTTTACATTATTTTTGGAATCACTTATTTTTCAGTACTTCGCCTACTTCTTCCAGACTCCTCCCTTTACCTTCAGGCAGGAGCAAGGCAGTGGCCAGGGCGCCTACCACCGCCGCAATGGCCATTATTACAAGGGAGTAATTGAAGGGCATCAGTGGGAATATTACTGATGAAAAGGCCACGGCTACAAGTCGGGCTGTACCCTGCTTCCACCCTTCAGCCGTAGCCCTCAGCCTGGTGGGCACGACTTCGGATGAGAACAGAAGGTGAAGTCCTCCTTGGAAGTTAAGAAACAGTGCCAGGAATGAATATACAACAAGCAAGACTGTCTTGTCGGAAGAAGGTATGAAAATAAGAGCGATTAGTGGGATCACTGTGAATATCCACCCGGTTAAGGAAGTTGGCCTCCTACCGATCCTGTCCACCACAGCCATCACGATGGCGATAGCAAGAATATTGTCCAACCAGAAGAGTATTGATGCTGATTCAGCCGATATTCCGAGTGTTTTAGCAAAAAGTGAACTCAAGACACCTGTGGATACAAACGAGATCTGATAACCGATGTAGTAGAGCGCCAAGAAAACAGTCGCCTTAGTAAACTTCGTGATTAGTTCATGGTAGTATGTAGTACGAGTATATGTAGATTCCACGCTCAGTATCCTGTTTCTCTCATCTTCGCCTAGTTTTCTTCCTACCACCTTCTCCACTATCGGAATCGCGCTATCTTTTTTGCCATGTTCTACCAGCCATCTTGGTGATTCAGGTGTTCCGATTCTAGCCAAGAGTACAACGATGGCAGGTACGAGGGCTGTAAGTACGAGGTAACGCCATGCCTGAGGTCCTAGTGTCGGCCCAAGTCCATAACCCACAAGTATGGCTGCTAGGGCTCCCAAAGGATAGAACATGATGTCTGCGCCCATGAACTTGCCTCTTGATTTGGCGGGGACGAACTCGCTTAGATATGAAGAAGCTATAGGGTAGTCCAGACCGACGCCAATGCCAACCAAGATTCGTAAAAGCACCAGCTCCACGCCACTATTGGCCAAAGCGGATATGCCTGCAATGAATATGAAGAAGAGCAGATCAACGATAAATATGGCCTTTCGACCCAATCTGTCCACCAGATAACCTCCGAATAATGCTCCAATACCTGTACCTAGCACTACCGAAGCCCCTAACAGAGTAGTAAGAAAAACTGTTAACGCGAAGGATTTTGCTACCGCGCCTAATACAGGAGTTATGACCACTGTGTTATAGGCATCGACGAATACGCCTCCTCCAATTAAAAGAAGCATCTTTATATGAAATTTGTTTGTCTTTGTTGAGTCCAGTTGTGAATAGAGCGACTTCCTGACCTCTTCCCAAGTCACACTAGTCAACTACATTACCACCTGAAAACTCGTAGTCGCAAAGGGGGAGTACATGAAGCGACTTCCTGTTGCATCTGGAGAACCAAAATGCATGTCAGAACGCGTGGGTCGACAACATACTCTTAAAGATTGCTCTTTGTGAGGCTTTGGGACACGGTAAAGTGTACCTTTGCATGTTCTGAATCCGGTTGCTAAATCGTTCCAGCTTGAGCCATGGCTTTCCGCATATAGGTGGTAGAGATAAGGATATTAATGTATATCCT
>Ga0080006_1127879_pt1 | contig 28360 bp, 24 predicted proteins | sample RS3BMetagenome_FD_69209 | JGI IMG/M metagenome (GOLD analysis project Ga0080006, IMG submission 69209) | Ferric oxide microbial mat and aquatic microbial communities from Rainbow Spring, Yellowstone National Park, USA - RS3B (SPADES... ...
TGCCCCATTCAGGTCTCTGTTCTCCCACCCACACCTGGAGCAGTAGAAGGAGGAACCGTAGGGGTCGAGCTCCTCTACTCTGGCTTCACCCAGCCTCCCTTCGAGTATTCTTGCGATACCCCGCCAGTCACTCCTCGAAATCCTGCGATTCCAGATACGCGAGCGTGTGTACATCCCCTGCTTTTTGAGCTCTTCGAGGCCCACCGGGCCGCACAGTGATTGAATGACACGCGCGATTTCGAGCTGGTGCCTCCTCGCGCGGTTTCTTTCTCGCTGAGAGTATTTGGTGAACACCCTCCTAGCCTTCTTTGATTTTGAAGCCTTCCTCTGCACACTACGCCTCTTCTCGAAGGATGAGATGTGAATAGATGCGAGCTTCGAAGTGTCTATCCTCACCCAACCTGTTTCAGGTGAGTAGCCATCCAGGGAGAGGAGGTTGAAGTCCCACGCAACGGCGGGTTTGCCGCTTTGAGCATCTTCTTCGCAGTGTACTGGGAGGTGCACCTTTTCAAGCGTGATTACTGGCTCGCCGAGGCCGGCCGAGGACACCTCGCTTGGTAGCTTAAAGTATCTAGCTGAGAGGTCGAGGTACACGTATTCACCCGGTTTAACTGTCACCCTGAGCTTTTCACCCTCAAGCTTTACGAGTGTTTGTTTGGCTCTGGCGAAGAGTCTTTTGGCGGTGGGCCTTCTCCGCCTCCTGTCTCCTTTAACATAGTTTTTCCTCCAAGACTTGAGTATGGAGTAGGCTGTCTTTATGGCTGAGTCAACCCAGTGGGCCGCGTAGGGCCACTCTTGGAGTAGGCTTTCCCTGAGCTCCTTCTTATACTCCTTGCTGTGGATGTCCACCTTGTACTTGGGTAGGAGCCTCCACTGCCTCTTACCCCCCTTCACCTTCCTCTTCTCCCACTCTATATGGCTCCAAAGCTCTTCAAGCACGCGGTTAACAGCGTCCCTGTATGCTCGTAGCAGTGGTTCGAGCTCCTCTCCACACTCGTGTTGGAGTGAATAGCTCTTTAGCACCTCGAACAGCCTCCCTGTGTTCGCGGCCTCTTGAGGGCGTACACCCACCCACACACATCCATAGGTATATTTCATAAACCTATATAAACCTCCATACACCGAAACTGCTGACAACGGCTAGCATATTCCACACCAAGACAAATAACTATGAGTGAGTGCACAGGTGTCCTCATTATGAATGGCTTTCTGCAATATATGGGGTGGTAGGTGACCCCCAGGGATTGCTTATTAAGCGAGCCAAACTCAGTTGGTTTAAGGGCTAACCGCTATTTGTGGGGCTAATCTCAATGTGTTTTTTAGATAGCGATAGATACCTTTGGGCGTTTTGCGCATCCGTCAAGTGTATCTCTACGGGGGCCTCAAAGGGTAAACCATAGCTATCCATGGCCTTGATGAGGATCTCCCTCCTCAACGTAAGCGATTCACTTGGCGATATGGGCTTTGAAACTATGATCAGGATGTCGATATCGCTTAGGGCGGTCACCCTATCCTCCGCCACCCCACCGATAACATACACTCTCGCGTCCGGGTCAAACTCGAAAGCCGCCCTAGCCACACTACCAGCGTACTCACGCCACCTCCTAAGGTGTCCCATTCTGTATTTAACCCAGCTTAACAATCCTCTCCACCTCCTCGAGTAGCCCCATAAGTGCACGTGCACCATCGAGCAGTCTACCCGCTACCTCAGCATCATAGTTTACCTCCCCATACCTTGCGTCGATATACGCGCTCTCAAGGTCGATGAGTATGGACCTACTCTGCCTAACATACTCGGACACCCTCTCCGCTAAATCCGTGTAACCCGCATCCCCAAGAAGCCTCGATGCGTAGCCAACAAGTTCTCTTAAGCCGTGCCCAGCGTACTCCCTACCGAAGAGCTCGAGTATAATGCCTTTCACAAATAGTTGAGCCGCCTGCTCAGCGTGAAAACACGCGACATCATAAAATCCCTCCTGAAAGTCGCTTTGAGCGTCATCTAACAGTCTCCGCGCCCTCGCCTTAAGCCTCTCGACCCTCTTACCACTCACACGACTAATCCTGCGAACCAGCCTAATAAGGCGCACGATACCAGAAAGAATACTATCAGTAGGGTGAGGGACCCAGTGCCAGTGGCGGTACACGTCTTCTAAGTCTCGGAGTACAAGCTGGAGGCGCACGCGGTGCTAGGATCAATTGGGATAAGAAGTAGAATCATAAGGGAAAAAGAGCTCATCTGGTGGCTCAAACCAATTGTTATAATCAGGCTCAGGCTTTAGGCCAACACCGAGACCACCGGGGCAGCAAACGCGGCCAGCTAAGCGTGTTACTTGAGCCAACGTAGACGAGTGGGGATAAATGTGGATTGAGGCGGGTAGTAGACTTAGCACAGTCAACCTAACAGAGATGAGGAAAAACGGTTTTCAAACTGCATACACTGCAATTAATCCAAACCCGCGTATCACACACTAAATAAAAACAACTAACCAGCGCATTGCACTGACTCATAATAGGCAGAAACAACTATTCAAATGCCTGCTAATCCAACGCCCCCAAACGCTTAAGTGCACAGTCGAATATGGACATACATGTCCTCAAAGAACTGCCCTGTGTGTAACGCGAGTGTGCCAGATGGCGCAGCCTTCTGCCCTAATTGCGGAGCAAACCTCCAATCACCCACCCCATCAACACCCAACCAGTACCCCCAGTACCAGGCTCAGCAGCCAACACAACCCACGCCTACGCCTCCGCCTCCACCACAGCAGCCTCAGAGACCCACAGGAGTCGTCATACTCACCATACTGGAGGTGATCGCCGCGGTGTACACACTCTTCGCTGGAGCCGCTGCGGGAACTCTCTTCGCATTTGCGGCACCAGTCCTAGCGGGCCTAGGAGGGTTATTCATATTAATCGGCCTAGTGGAGCTCCTCCTCGCATGGGGTCTCTACACAGGTAAGAACTGGGCTAGGATCGTGGCTATAATCTTCGCGATATTAGGCCTCCTAGCGATACCCATAGGCACAATAATAAGCATAATAATACTATACTACCTGACGAGACCACACGTCAAAGCCTTCTTCGGTGTGAGATAACCACGCTGCTACTGAGAGCAGCAACAAATACATCGGATTAGGGCAATCTTCCCTTTTTTAGAGCTATGAGTTATCCGTATTCAATTGGTGGGATACGTAGCCCACATCGCATTAACGCGGAGTATGGGGGTTCAATCAAAGACGCCATACCTTAAGCTAAGGTTGCACCGAATAAAGAATTTCGCAAACCATAGTGTTATGACGTGTCTATCACCGTTGTTTTGAGGTTAGTCATCTCGTACACCGTGTACACACCTCCAAGTCTGCCTATGCCGCTCTTCTTGCCACCTAAGCCGCCGAAGGGTTCCTGCGGCTCCCAGTAGAGTGTTGACTCATTCACCAACACTTGGCCAGCCCTAACCTGATCCACGAATTTGAAGGCTCTGCTAATATCCCTCGTGAAGACCGCTGCCTGCAATCCGTAGATGGTGCTGTTTGCGAGCTCGAGTATCTCTTCATCATTTGAGCCGCGCATAACGGCTGCAACTGGTCCGAAGGTTTCATCCCGGTTGAAAAGCATATCGGGTGTGACATCTACCACAACCGTGGGCTGGTAGTAGAGGTCTGTGCTGAATCCCCGTGCTCTCCCCCCACCTAGAAGGATTCTGGCGCCCTTCTCAACGCCGTCCCTGATGTGCTCATCCACCTTCCTAGCGGTGGGCTCATTATTCATTGGACCGATAAGTGTGGATTCATCTAGGGGGTGACCCAGCCTCCAGCGTTTAGCCTCCTCTATGAGGGCGTTCACGAAGCCCGAGTACACCCTTTCGTGCACTATTATGCGTTCAGCCGCGCAGCACACCTGACCCGCATTCGTGAAGCTTGAGATAGCCGTCGCCCGAGCTGCCCTCGCGATGTCGGAGTCATCGAGCACAATGAGGGGGCCCATCCCCCCACATTCGAGTAGAAGCTTCTTCATACCAGCCCGGCGGCTCACCAACTCACCCGTTGAGGTGTGCCCGGTGAGCCCCACACCAGCAACCTTGTCGCTCACAACCATCTCGTCACCCACCTCCTCCCTCCCGCTGAGGTCGCCGTCCGAGAAAACCAGGTTCACTGAGCCCGGCGGGAAACCAGCCTCCTCCAAGCACTCCACCAGCCTAGCCGCGCTCCCAACAACATAGCTTGAAGGCTTGAAGACAACGGTGTTACCAGCCGCAAAGGCGGGAGCAATATACTCTGAAGGTATAAGGTAGGGGTAGTTCCAGGGTGTTATCACACTGAACACCCCATACGGCTCATACCTCAAAAGTATGAGCTTGTTCTTGTCACGCGACGGCATCACTTTACCATCCAGGCGCTTTATGTCCTCAGCCGCTATTCGAAAATTCTCCGCGGTCTCATCGATCTCGGGAAGCGCCTCCGTGGCGTAGGGTTTACCCTGCTCAATGGATAGCTCCCTAGCGAGCGCCTCCCTACGCGAAGAGATTATCTCCGCAGCCCTGTGCAGAAGCCTCGCCCGCTCATAAACAGGCATTGAGCGCACATAATCCTGAGCCTCACTGGCCGCATCGATAGCCCTCCTCGCATCCTCCCTTGAACCCCTAGCCACGGTGTACAACACTTCACCAGTGACGGGGCTCCGCACAGTGAACACATCACCCACCTCAGCCCCAACCCACTTACCACCTATAAAGTGTTTCAAATTCATAGTTTATCCACCAACCACTTATACATAGACTGGGACATAATTATAAAATTTTTTAGTACACATAATCCCCTTAAATAATTTTCAAATCATCTCAAAGCAACACCTAGGGGCAAATACCCAGAGCGTTAACACCGCATCCCAGCAGACGGAGGTATCTTATGAGGGTAGGCCTCCGCAATCGGTTCGCTTGAGTCTATCGAAGATAACCACAACACCTTGAACGCACCTATAATACTCCTTGACCCCTGAAAAGGGGCTAAAATCATTTTGGGTGTCTCTCCATTAGGCTTAAAATTCTTTGTTTGCTTTATTGCGTAATGAAAAGGGTACCCACCACTGAGCGGGGCCGCAGAAGTCTTGAGAGGATTCTGGAGGCTAGCAAGAAGGTTTTCGCTGAGAAGGGTTATCATAAAGCGAAGATTTATGATATAGCTATCGGTGCAGACGTGGCCTACGGCTTGGTTTACTCTTATTTTGAGGGTAAGAAGGATATTTTGGCTGAGCTTGTAAGGATAATTAACCATGACTTGAGGAAGTATCTGGCTATTAGAACCTCTGGGTTGAGGGATAGGATAAGCGTGGAGCGTGAGGGGTTCAGGGCCTTCTTTGAGTGGTTCCGCGAGAACAAGTTCGCCTACAGGATTCTGAGGGAGGCTGAGATCGCTGACGAGGAGATCTATAGGTGGCACTACAGGAAGATCGCGGAGGGATACGCCGAACGCTTGGAGAAAGCGATGGCTAAGGGTGAAGTGAGGAGGATGGATCCCGAACTACTCAGCTACGCCCTGATGGGTGTAGCCGACTTCGTTGGTAAACGCTACATCCTGTGGGGGGACTCTGAACTCGAAGAGGAAAAACTCGACGAGCTATTGGACGCACTCGCCGCGATGCTCACTCCGGGTGAACGAGCATCTTCGCGTTGAGCACCAGCACCACTTCCCCCCTCTGGTTTATGGTTTCACTCACGAACTCTACGAGTGTGTCCCCATTCCTCTCCGAGACCCTCGACACCCTAACCTCACAGTGGAGGGTGTCGCCTATGAACACTGGCCTAGTGAACCTCATAGAGTCCACGCCGTAGAAGGCTTTAGCATCCCTGAATAAACCAGCCGCGTACCAGAGACCCGTGCTCAGTGAAAACGTGAGTGCGCCGTGAGCCACCCTCCTCCCGAAGTAGCCCCTGCTCGCGTACTCCTCGTCCGTGTGGAGCCTGTTGTAGTCACCGCTTAGACCAGCGAATAGGGCTACATCAGCCTCGGTAACCGTCCTTGAGGGAGTGGTATACTTCTCACCTTCAGCGTAGCGCATCTAGACCACCTCGAGCACGCTGGCACCCCAAGTCCACCCTGTGCCCGCGGATGCAAGCACCACGAGGTCACCCTTCCTAATCATGCGCTGTCTTGCGGCGATATCCAATGCCAGGAAGGGGTCTACGCCCTGCATGTGCCCGTATCCTTCAAGGTAAACTGAGCGCTCAGCGCTCACCCCGAGGGAGTCCAGTAGCTCCCTGTGGAAGGACCTCTTCATGTGCACCAGGCCCAAGAAGCCAACCTTACTCGTTGAGGCTCCCGCCTGCCTCAGAGCCTCCTCCACCACGTACACAAAGTTCCTCTTAGACTCACTCTTCATCCTATCCCTCCACCCCTCAACCTCGTGTACAACCAACTTCGAGCGCTCTCCCCCAGCGTAAACCACGTCACCGAACCACCCATCCGACAGAAAGCTGGATGAGAGCACCTCATATGGACCCTCATCCTCGGCGATCAGAGCACTCATCGCGCCATCCGAGAAGTCGTACATAAAGGTCGAAGACGGGTCAGAGTAATCTACAAGCCAACTCTGCTTTGTGGCCACACTCAAAAGAACATAGCCTGAGCCACCCACAAGCTTGGAGGAAACATGCAGGCCCACCAAGCCACCAACGCACTGCGAGGACACATCGAACCCATAGTAGCGTTTGAGCCCAAGCATATATCCAAGCTTCGGGGCAAGCGTCCACACGAGTTTACCCTTCGCATCCGAACCAGAGTAGACCACAACACCAGTCCTCTCAGCCCTACCGTCAATGAGCAGCGGCCTCGAACTCCTACAAGCCATATCTTCAAGCTCAAGCTCCATCTCCACGGGTTTACGCACCACCCCAAGCTTATCCCGCACAACTTCGGGGGGGAGACCGCTGAGTGACGCGATATCCCCATAAGTGTGACTCGTCCTGGGAATATAGAACCCCATATCAACTATTCTAGCCAAGGATACCACCCTCCAAATACATCCTCCTGAGCTCCGACTTCAAAACCTTCCCATAGACAGATTTGGGAAGCGAGCCAACCCTGATAAACTCCTTTGGGACCTTGTACCCCGCGAGCCTGCCTCTAAGCTCCTCCCTCAGCGCGGCCAAATCGAGACGCTCATCGCACACTAGGAAGGCCACAACCTTCTCCCCCCAGTGCTCGTCGGGCACACCCACAACCGCGGCCTCACGCACCATGGGGTTCACAAGTATCGCCCCCTCAACCTCCGATGAGTATACGTTTTCCCCACCGCTCTTTATAACATCTTTCAGCCTATCCATGAAGATAAAGTCACCATCATCATCCACCCTGAAGACGTCGCCCGTATGCAGATACCCCTCAGCGTCAAACGGGTTCTCCTCACCGTTGAGGTAGCCGTCGAACACGTGTGGACCCCTGATGAGCAGCTCACCGTTTCCAGCAAGCTTGGCATCCACGAAAACCATGGGTTTACCCACACTCCACGGCTTACTCCCGAACCTTTCAGGCGGAATATAGAAGTTGTTCGGCCCAGCCTCAGTGAGCCCATAACCCTGAAATATTCTCAGGCCACGCACCCTGAACCTCTCATACACGGGCCTCGGAAGCACCCCACCCCCAGAGATGAACACAACCCGGCTCAAATCCGCCTCCTGGAAGGATGGGGTCCTCGTGATGGCGTCAAGCATGGTTGGAACACCCATGTACACCGTGCAACCCTTCTTGGAGAGCACCTCCACGGTTTTCTCAGGGTCGAACCTCCCCCCGTCAAGGATCACGCTGCCCCCAGCGAATAATAGTGGTAGTGTGAGCACATTCCACCCACCGGTGTGGTACATTGGCATGGTGTTAAACGTCACATCAGTGCGGCTCAGACCCCACGAGACAACGGTGTTCAGAGCGTTCCACACTATTTGGCGCTCGGGTATCAACGCACCCTTGGGTTTACCGGTTGTGCCACCCGTATAGAGAATCATAGCGGGCGCCGACTCATCCACACCCGACGCGGCGGTAGCACCACCGCTTCCTCCCCCTATCTCCTCAAGCTTAGGCCCTAGCCCGAAGTAGTCATCGACCACTAGCCTCGGCTTCGAGTGCTCAATTATGAGCTGCACACCACTCCTCTCAAGGTTGGGGTTTACGGGTACAAGGGTTGCGCCGAGCTTTCTAAGCGCAAAGAAGAGCGCGAGGTAGCGCACACCGTTCGATGCAACCACGCAAACCCTGTCCCCCACACCCACGCTGCGCGCCAGCCCACCCGCGAGCTCGTCGCTCAGCTCGTCGAGCTCAGAGTACCTGAACACGCCAAGGCGCAGGTCTTCGACGGCTGGTTTATCCTCGAGGTTGGCTCTAGCCCTGAGTAGGCGTGCTAGCATTCCTCTTCACACTCCGCCCTTGAGAAAGAGCCCTCCTCAACTTTATGGATGAAATCGACCACCACCTTGTTGAAAGCCTCAGAACACTCTATGAAAACAAGGTGACCCGCACCCCTGAATAGGTGGAGTGCGCTGTTAGCAATCCCCGAATGCAGCATAAGCGAGTTCTCGTAGGGTACAACTACATCGTCGGTGCCCGTCACGATAAGCGTGGGGCACACAACCTCGTGGAGACGGTCCAACACGTCGAAGCCGGCAACCGCGTTGGCCTGGTTGATAAGCGATGTGTGCTCTGGGATCCATGGCAGCCTTAAATCCAACACCTCCTCAAACTCCTCTTTCCGCTCCGAGAGGAAGCGTTTCGAGAAGGCCACACTCATCTTACGCTTCAGCCAACCCCTCAAATCCTGGGTGGGCGGCTCAAACATCACCGCTAACACCTCCCGCGAAGCCGGCTTCCCCCGCTTACCGGGACCAGTGGAGCACAACACCAAGCCATCCACATGGCTGGGATAGCGCAAAGCGAACTCGAGCGCTATCATCCCACCCATGGATACACCCAAGATGTAAGCCCTATCCAGACCCAAGTGGTCGAGTAGCCCCCTCAGATCCCCTGCGAATTCACCCATAGTGTAGGGGTGGTCAAGCCCGTCGGAGAGACCTACACCCCTGTTATCGAAGACTATAAGGCGCAGGCCAGAGGCGAGCACCCTCTGCTTATACCACATCCAACTAGAGTAGCCCCAGCCCTCCACCAGCACAAGCGGCTCCCCCGAACCCAATAACTCATAGTATATGTTCGCCCCATTTATCTTAGCCTTCACTCCGAGAGCTCCTCCAACCTCAGCCTAGACGTCCTAGGACCACTGAGTATTATGAGTGTTGCCACAACCTCGAAGAGCGCGAACACCACGAACGTCCTAACAGCGGTGGAGGGGCTAAGTGGGTTGAAGAGTGCGAGGAACACGAAGGGTACAACCGCGCCGCCGAGGTGACCCACGCCGTCGGCCACAGCGAAACCACTCGCACGCGCCCTAGTGGGGAAGTTCTCAGCAGTATAGGTATAAGCGGGCACCGCGAACGCGGTTGCGAACGCCCCCAGAAAGGCGCCCACAGTTAGCATCACAGCTGAATGGTAGGCCACCGCCCCCGCGTATAGGAGTGTGCCCACCACGGCCACTGTTGTGGCGCTCGCCACAAGGAACTTCCGCTCCCAAGAGTCCGCGATGAAACTCATGGAAACCGCGCCCACAATGTACCCAACACTACCAAGCGCTATATACCACACCGCGGATGTGAATAGGAAGCCAGCTGCTACAAGCATGTAGGGTGCGAAGCCAAGCACCCCGTAGGCGAGCATATAGTCGAAGAACCAGAAGAGCGTTAGTATGAGCAGCCTGAAGCCAAACTTCTTGTTGAAGAGCTCACGTGTGGGGAAACCCTTCAGAGCGGTTATCGGCAGAGGTGGGGGAATCGGTGGGAGCGAGCCCACCCTCCTCGTAGAGTACTCCTCCATCCGGGCCACTACAAGCTCAGCATCAGCCTCCCTCCCCTTAACACTAAGCCAGCGGGGCGACTCGGGAAGCGTACTCCTTAGGAAGAGGGCTGCAAAGGCGCCAACCGCCCCCAAACCAAACATGTAGCGCCACCCCACCGGGGAAAGCGGGATGAGAACCAACGCGATGAACGGTGTAAGCGCGAAGCCAAGCGCCCCAGCAACATACGCCCACTGGGTAAGCCTACCCCTCAACTGTGCAGGCGTGATCTCCGACATATACGAGTTAATGATAGAGATCTCCGAGCCGATACCCATACCCGTAATAAACCTGGACACAATGAGAACCCCCGCACTGGTGGCAAGCGCTGAGAGAAGCGAGCCCAACGAGAACACCCCCAGGTTAACGATGAGTCCAAGCCTCCTACCAAGATAGTCGCTTGAGGTAGATATCACGTACGCCCCCACAATATATCCGAAGAGGGTCGCGGACACCGCCCCACTGATCAGCGCTTCAGTGAGCCCGAGCTGCTTAACCATGGGTGACACCAAGGCGAAGGATAGTGTGAGTATATCGTAGAACGCGAAGAAGTAGCCCACCCCGAGAATCACAAGCCAACTCCTAGGATAAGGGCGCACTGGTAGACGATCAATCCTCGCAATAACTTCAGCGAGCTTAGAAATATTTGACTGTTGACTCATATATCAATTTTTTAACAGAGTGGGTAATAAACATTTCCAACCCACAAATAGCGGTATCGCGCAGCATAAGGCGCCGAATTTAGAACACGGTCTAGGGAGAGAGCTCGAGAGTATACCCTAATCCCTTAATGAGCCCTCCTGCCAATATTGGTAAACCGAAAATTTGTGTTCTGGGCGCAATCAACACCGATATATGGTGTACCGTTAAGGCAGGGGGCCTTAGGAGTATAGATAGACACCCCCATTGGATTTGTACTACCAGCCATACAGGCTGGGGATAAACGCTCTAGGGACCCGAGTCCCCGTTAGATGGGGAGATCATGTCTCCTTATGAGCTATGCTAGCAGGGAACTTACCAGAGCTAAACGGTGGCTGAAAGCACACCACGCAAAAAGGTGACTCCAGAGTGTTATCTCGATAGATAACGGCATTGCAAAACAGATGTTTTTAGGAGCACGTGTACTCCGATTTACCGAATAAATATGTCGGCACAGTTAGAGATACTTAGTCGGCCCAGTGTGCTTCCGATAGAAATATCCTCTTGACGGTGGGCGCTCTGAATAAAGCTACTAGAAAGAGCGCGGTCAATGTTGCTTGTACCACCGAGAAAGCAACCATAACCCTCTGCACACCAACACTTATCATTATGGTGGACCCGCCTATGATAACCATTCTTGTCAGGGTGAAAAGCAGGGAGACCGACCCGTTGAATCTTCCAAGCTCCCCCCTATCCACCGATTTTAAAACCACCGATTTCCTGACGACCCGAGAGCCCGGGTTGCCTAGGCCATGGATAGCCTGACACACGGTGAACACGGTGTACGACGCATACATGGGCATGATGAAGCTGGCAACGGTGTACGCGCTAAACAGGAGGATAAGGGTTGATGAGTCCCCAAGCCTGCGTTGCAGGAGCGGCGTCACCAGCCCAGCAACTATCGCGAAACCCGCGTATTCAGCCTCGGAGAACGCGAGGAAAGCCGGACTGCCATGCAGGATGTTCGCTATAAACACTGGTTTAACAAAATTACCCGCAACCGTAAACACGAACGGGAACCCAATCAGATAAACGAGGGCCACCTGCGCTAGGTGGGCTCTGACATACCTAAAGAATTCTCTTATACCCACACTACTCCAGTGATTCCACGTCCTCTCCACCCCCTGCATGGTGGTCCCTCCGCTTCCATTGAAATGGTCAGGTCGATGCTCGGGTACCCCGGAAAGCATGGCCGCGGACACCAAATCAAGTGCAACACCAAACACCAAAAGAGAGCCGAAGGGTAACGTAGACAGGAATACAGCCGAGCCCGCAGCTACCACGGCTGGAAGCTGACTGGATATCTCCGCGTAGCCTGCCTGCGACCTATAGTTCTCCCTTGTGACCACATCTCTGAGTAAACTGTTCGCAGCCGTCCAATACAGATTAGAAACCAGCTCAACCCCGCCGACAAGTGTGAGATAAATCAGAAGCGGTCTACCCAATAGAGGGTACAAGAAGAAAGCACACGCGAACACAACCGATTCGGCGAGGGTAAGGCCAGCCAGAACCCTCCTCCTGCTAACTCTATCAATGAATGATGAATATGCAGGGGTTACTAGGGATGTAACCAAGAGGGACAAAAATATGACTGCCCCAAGCATCGAGGGAAATGCCTTGGCGACCGTGAAAACCGACCGCACCACAAGCGGTGTGCTCGCTAACCCCCCAGTGACAAGCGCAGCCTGATAGCTGAACGACCCCTTCTCCACCCTTCTATTACACCGCTAACACAACAATTTCGGAATATTTATACTTAATATTTTATAAAGTTTATAAAATACTTCTGGGTGCTCGCGATTCAGATATTCATGAGTGCTAGTGAGAGCCCGTAGAGCGTTCATAGAATTCTGTATGGAGAAGTGATAGGTCGATACGCTACGAACGCTAAACCCTAGCCACACCCCCCTCACAGTGGATTGGCTGCAGCACACTCCTCCATACACCCCACCAAAGCCATATAGCGACCCGCAACTCCTCGATTATGCCGCCATGAGTTCCGAGCAACATCAGGGGGAGATCAAAGGCATCTTGAACGCCAACCCAGACCAACTCAGTGTTCCGGGTCCGTGGGATGGCGGGTCCACAGTATCGGATAAATGGATTGCGAAAGTTTATTATTCGTTACGCAATATTCTATCTATGATTGGAAGCCTTTCTTTAGGTAAGGCTGACGATAAAGGTGGAATTTCGATTCCAAGATTTAAGGGTAAGGACGTTTATCTGGTTGATTTGGGTTCTGGATACTTCATCACAGACAAAAAGGATGTCGCCCAGAAGGTTGCGGAAAATGCCTCCAGAGCTTTCGACGAGGAGTTTTTAAAGCTGGTTGAGGAGCTTGGGATCTCCGCCGAGGAAATAGACGAAAGAATCGAGAAAGAAGTATTAAAGAAGACCTTATGAGTGAGTGAAGTCTTTGCCTGAAAAACAAAGATATATTATAGACACAGATGCACTCTTCTCCAAAAACTACCTGAAGCTTAAAGGTAAAGGGTTAGTAACCCTGATTAGCTTATATGAGTTTATTCTAGTCATCAGAAGCAAGCGCATTGAAATGATGAAGATGGGAAGTAAGAAAAGGGCTGAAGGGTACCTAAAACTATTAAATTGGTAATCGGCGACATAAAGGACTCCATCATTGATGTAAGTAGAGACGGTGTGCTCGAGTCAATCAGCTTAGTCTTCGATAGGGAAATTAATGTTGGGGACGCTGTTAACGTAATGATAGCTAAGAAGATAAACGCCGAAATTGTAAGCAACGATAAAGATTATACCCGCGTTAAAGACCTAGTAAAAGTTGTAAGCCCTATGAAGATTTAGGACCAAAATTTTCCCCATTTTTACAAGGTAGCCATGTTAATAACACAAATTGGTAGGTGTTACCCTTACATGGTTCCCTAGAGTATGTTAGGGTTATCGAACACGTAATGGTGCAGCTTGTAACACTTGGTTTACCCCTAGGCTCCCCAGGCACGCTAACAAAAGCAATACGGTATTATCCCCCGTGCAGTTATATAAGCACAGGCTTATGTTGACTTGAGCAACATTACACGCATACCGAAGTCTGCAATGTACGGGGTCAGGCTCACTAAGACCTAGGAGAATGATTGGTGAGGTGTTAACGCTGTAATGGATGTGGGAAACGGGGTGAAGGTAAAGCAAGTTGAAGAGTAAGCTCCTCTATTCTCTACTCTATTCAATAACTCTATAAAGCTCCGTTTTCTCGCCCCCTCTACGTCCACATAGCCTGCGAGGTTTTCCACCTCCCTTACAAATCCACAAATAGGCTTATCTCGAGAAACATTTTCACAACCCCTTCCCTTTGTGCATTGCTTCTTGAAGCACGCCTTACGGCTCACGCTTCAAGCGTAAAACTCCAGTACTTGACACCATCTGCTTCCGCGTAGAGTAGCTCGTTGGGGAACCTTATGAACGGCGAGTAGCCGCTTGGCAGCGCGAAGACCTCAATTGCTCCCCTTCCCCAAAGTGTAGATGCGGTATACCGCGTGGCCTATCTCCCATAATCTGACCTCCTCCCCGCCCTGAAGGGCGAGGGTTCCCCGAGGTCTCAAGGGTTACACCCCTTTACGGGTGCTACTCCGTTATGACCCACGATGAACGACAGAGGTTTCTTTACGACTGAAACTGCTAAGTTAACTCCTTTTTTCATTATGTTCAATGCACCATTCAGGTCGCTGTGCAACCTGTGCCCTAAGGCACAGCTAACTACGCCTCTCGGGTTTCTTTTTGTCTCAACTTGGTGGTAAGCACACAGTTTAGATGTGTTATACTCAGCCACTTCAAACACTCTCATACCGTACTCTTGTGCCTTTAACTCAATGGAATCCGTTAGCTTGCGGTAAGACCACAGGTTCGCCGTGAACCCGTTGCCTTTTTCTTGAGCAATGTTGAAGGGGTAGCCCAAGTAGATGGTTGACACTCCTAGTTCGTGGAGAGTCTTAATTGTGTGGGACGCTAAGTTTCTGTATAGGTGGAGGAGCCTTCGAGTTAACTTCTTGAACAGCCTCCTCTTCTCTCTATTCAATTCCTCATACGCCTCGTACTCGCCGATGTTTTTAGTCCTGTCTGCTAATGACTGTACTTCAGAGATTCTCTTCTGGAAGTAGAAGTAGTCCTCCTTTGCGCTTATACCTTTATACAGCAGCCAAGTTCCGTCGCTTAATACTACACTTGCTAAGATGTTTATTCCTAAGTCTATTGAAGCAACTTTGTTTCCCTTAGGAGTCTCACTCTGTATACTATTTCTTTCACCTCTCATGATGTATTTGCTTTTCTTTCCTGTCCTAGATTCTTCAACTCCAACCTCAACTGGTATTGAGGCATACCATGCATTCTTGGTTTCATCGTAGTATATCTCCAACCTACCCTGTTTGCCGTCCCACTTCAACCTTCCGACAAACTCTATCTCCATGTTGAAGTCCTTAAGGACTAGTTTGTTCTTGTCGACCTCATACCTATCTTGTCTAACAACGAGGAGTAATTTCCTCCTCTTGGGTTTCTTATCCTTCCAATAACGTGGTGGTGAAACACGGTTCATGTGAGGTTGTAGTTTCCCTTGTTTCTTCAGTTTCAGCAAGGAAAAGAAAGACGACCACGCCTCGTTGTTCTTCTGAAGGACTGCTTGAGCGTTAACACCCAGCTTATCCTTGTATTTCTGATAATACTTGTCCCATGTGGTTTTGAAGTCAATTTTTTCACCGCGGAAGAACTGCTGTCTCCTCTCATAGTTTGCCTCGTTGAAGAGCTTAGCGGAGATGTTGGCTAGTCTCCTTAACTTCCTTTCTTGAAAACCGTTGGGTAAGAGACGGACTACATTCGTTCTGACATTTTTGAACTCTATCTCACGGACACCCTCCTCTGGTATTGCGGGAGTAAGAGTCGGCTCCCTCTCCTCATCCTCAAGAAGCTGACCAGAGGAGGGTGCCACAAGAACTACTGTATTGAAGCACTTTAAAAACTTTTACCCCGCCATAAATGGCGAGGTTTGTCGTTCGTTTTATCAAAATTTTAGTAGTCATGCAGCCAGCACTACAGCCTAATCCGAATTCACTGGTGTGTGCGTTACCAGCTCACCCATTTAGGAGGAGACCATCCTGAACCATTCGGCCACCTTATCCTCGTTGTTGGGGGTCTGAATGAACACTGGCACATTCCTCTGCTTGGTGGACTTGAAGGACACGAACAGCCACTGACCGGTGTCGAGCTCAGTGGTGCGCTCCAACACCTCGTAGTTAAGCGAGAAGGCCTCGGCAACCACGAGTCGGTCATAGTATCTGGGCATGGTGCTCACGAAGTAGCTGTGCAACTGCTGCAGCGCGTTGGTGTTAAGGTGGGCCACACGCTGGGTGGCGAGCACGCAGTGAGCCCTATACTTCCGCCCCTGCCTGAGAAGCGACTCGACGGCGAGGCTCGACTGCAGTGTGAGGTCGTCCCTACGTGTGTCGTAGGGTATGAACTCCTGCGCTTCGTCGAGCACAACACCCACCCTCCTCCTGTACCCATGCTTCTTAAGGTAGAGGAGCCTCGAGATGAACCTGGAGGAAGCCACCCGCGCATCCCTGGGCTCAGGCGTGTACACTATGATTAGCGGTGGAGCATCCTTGGAGACGGCTTGAAGCGCCACGCTCTCAGGCGTATTCGCCCCCGAACCACCGTCGACACCCTGAGCCCGCCCACCCCCACCCTCCAATACGCTTAGCACCGCTGAGAGGTCAGTGTAGAGTGAGGACCTATCGTTGAGGCCTCCCAGTGTTTGGGATATGGCCTCCGAGAGCTCCCCCCTAGCCTCAGCGGGCAGAGACTCCACGGGTACATCGAGCTCCAAGCCCCCCTCCGAGGCGATGACTCGTATACGCTCAATGAGGACAGCCGCCTGAACCGCCCCAGTCTTCCTATCATCCTTGTACCCCCTGAGTGTGTCGAGTAGGAAGCCGAGGGTGATACCCCCACCCCCCTCATCCCCAAGCTGGAGGGGGCGCACACGCCCATCGTCAACTAAGCCTCCCGCCCAGGCGCGCAGCTGCTCTGCGCTTATCTTCGACTCAAGCGTCTCGGGCAGGGTCTGCGACTCTAGGAGGCTATCCACGTCCCCGAGCTCCTCGGGCGAATAGAGGATGCCGCCGGTGGCGAGCATGTCCGCGAGGTTCACTGCATACTCACCCGCCACGTCGAACACCACAACCGTGCCATCACCACCCCACGCGTCCAGGCTCTGCCTTACGATGAGGGATGTTAGGTTGGATTTACCGGTACCAGTGAACCCGAACACCCCAGCATGGTACTTCACGAGGCTGTGGATGTCCACGGTGAGCTCAATATCGAACCCCAGAATCGTACCTATGGGCACCCCGCCCTCCACACACAGGAAGCTCCTCGTGGCCTCACGTGAAAGCAGGTGGGCTGGGGCGCCCGCCAAGGGAACAAGGCTACTCCTAGTAAACACAGGCCTACCCCCATCCTCAACAACCATGTACCCCGTGGGCGCACAGTGCACATCCACCCACGTCTCATCACTCACACCCCACCCCTCATAAATCGTGTTAAGATACTCCTTCCTAATCACCGTGGGAAGCGCCGTATTCATCGCGAGCATCTGATAGTGAGTCGGGCTCACACCCGTCACCTCATACACTAGGTAAGCCTTCCCAGCATCACCCCCACCCCGAGTGTGAATCCCGCCAAGCACACGCTCAATGGCCACAAAACACGGCTCATGAAGCCTATCGAGAACCTCCAAGTCAAATCTAGCCTCAAGGACACCCAAACGACTCCTAACACTAATCGACTCACCCCTACCACCCCCCGGAGATGTATGGGTCAGAGTCTGATGGTGGCGAAGACGCGCGGTGAACCGGCCGCCCATATCGTCGAACAAGCCCTCAGAGCCCACTACAACACACCCCCACCAACACTTGAGGCACTCCCCCGCTCACCACCGCTAAGAGACCTCTCACGCTCAGCCTCAGCCTCCGCCCTAAGCTCCCTGAAGCGGCGTGAAACCATGAATATCCTCTCACGCCTCTCAAAACCCGAAAGCTCATGGTAAGCTATACCCCTCAAAGCGTGGCGCATAAGCCTCACTTCAGCCTTAACCGCCTTATCAGCCAAGTAGAGAAGCTGGTTGTGGCCGTAAGCCTCAAACACCTCAGGGTTATCACCCGCAGCGAGCACACAGAGCGCCAAGTCATCCACCGCCGAGCGGCCACCGAACTCCACGAAAACACTCAGAGTAAGCCTACCCCCACGCTCCTCAGCCTCGACAAGCCTCGTGTGCACCCCATCATACTGGGGGTCAAACGGCCTCTCATACCCAAACACAGGCGAACGCATCGAGGGGTCACCCCTAAAACTCCTAAGCTGAAAGTAGCCCTTAACAAACAGCCTCTCCCTTGACACACGACCCCTCGCCGCCCTCAACCCCTCCCCCATCGTAAGCGAGGCGAAGCAGGAATCATACGCGTGCGTACGCCAAGGAGTACGCACCCGGGAGTGGTTCGCGGCGCTAAGCACAGTGAGGAACGCGGTATCACTCTTGAAGCCAACACGCCCAGGCTCAACCCCAACAACACCCCCAGCGTACAGGAAGGGGAGAACCGCGCGCACATAGTCAGTGGCCGAGGTATCCTTCGTCACACCCAAAACCAGAACACCACCCCTAAGAGCACGAGACACAAGCTCCAAAAGCAGGAAGGAGTTCAAAGCATTAATATCCAAGACGCTAAGCCACCTCTCACCACCATAGTGCAGGGGGTGACTCACACCCCCACCGAAAACCCTACCCACAACGGCTTCAGCCACAAACACAACACGATCCCAGTAGCCAAGCACCCTAGGGGAAACACTGATCACAGCGGGTGAGAACTCCTCGAGCAGGGCTCCACCAAACCTATCATTCAACTTTGACAACGCCTTGAGAAGACGCTCAAGCCCCACATCATCCAGCCCCAGCCTCCGACCAAGCTCAGCCGGAGCCAACCCCACCCCGCCGCCACCACCACCCATCCCAGCCTCCTCAACTAGGAGGCCGATAGCCGCGTAAACCGTGTACGGCCGCCTCACAGGCACATAGCTACCCGGCGGCCCGAGCACAGAGGCAAGCGCCAAGTCAAGCCACCCAAGCTCACCCCGAGGCGTAGGCTGACCCACTAGTACGCTACTACCAGACCTCAAAAGAAGCCTGAGATCCCTAGCAAGCGGGAGATAGGTACCTGAGAGCGGGCGATCCAAGAAGAGTATACCAGTGGACTCCCTACCAACAGCGCGCAGCCCAAGCGAGAGCTCAGCCATAGTCATAAGCGCGAAGGGCAACCGCTGAACACCCGAAAGCTCCGCCTGCCCAGCGTACCCACCCAACCCCTCAGGCGACACCACCCCCAAATCATCACTCCACAGGGGCACAGCCGTGCTGAACCCCAGAGAATCATCCCTACGCACACCCCCAAAATCAAACACAACACCCCCACTGTTCCCGCCAACCCTGAAGGGGCAGGTGTACGCCGCCGCGGCCACATAGAAGAGTAGTAGCTCCATGTGCTCATCGTAATCCATGGAGCCATCCACACCAACCGCCCACCCACCCCTAAGAAGCGAGGAATCCGCCCGGGTAAGCGTGCGAGCCACACTCGAGGCGCCCCCCAGATTCCTCAACCCCTCCAAGCGCTTCACGAACAACCCAGTGAGCTCACGCGTCTCAACACTCAGCCGCTCAGCCGGACTCGACATCAAAAAATAACTGCGAATAACCATATAAACACTCCCCCAAGCAATCCAGTCAGTTAACTAACCACCGGAAGGGACGCACCACCTAACACAATAACGATGTGCTATTATGTCTGAACTATAGGGGAGATACTGTGTATCCGATCGTAACGGCATAAAGATTCGGGTTGGTATGACCGCGGAAAAGAATAGTGACAGCTTAGTTTAATGGGTTCAATGTCAACCACATTTAACCTTACAAGATGCCAAACTAGTCTGTTCTTATCAGGTGAACGTTTTGCAAGAGTACGCTTTGGGTATCCTTCTGAAAGGCTGGAGCCCTGCTTATGGCAGAAGAAGGTTGGAAGAATGAATCCGGCCATCACTGAGTTCCCCGTAGCCCGATTCGCGCTATATGGTCACAAGATGGGTGGTGTGTTGAACGCTGACGAAACCACAAAGACTTAAACCAATACATATTCTGTGGAACATGAAACAGCAATGAGGCGCTCCGGTTTACAGGCGTTCGTCAAATTTGTCAAATTATACGACGCATACAGGCGAGACTACGGCGCAACTAATCGCGAGGGAACAGGTGTCACGAGATACGAGGCCGAACTCCTTCTCGGCGACATAGACCCGATCACTCCGCGACCCTTCGAGCATGACAACCCTCCGATCCGTCGATAGTATCCTACTGATTGAGGCGAATCAACAAGGAGTCCTCGCGGCCCTCGAAAGGTATCTTTGTTCCGGTCCTCCCGCAATCCCCCGAGAGTATACGAGGAGACGGTGACCGAGCTGAGACCCATCGGGTTCGACGATTCCGCGGCGTGGATAGAGAAACAATTCAGCAACGGGGAGTGGAAATCGGATTTCCCAACTATAATAACAGCCTTGATGACAAAATATTGTATGCGGCTCCGTAGACGCTCACTTGCGCAAAGCGTCTGTCTCGAAGTATATCCTGGCGTAGGTTATCTTGCCGCCGGAGACGTCATAACTGACGCATAGCGGAACGTGCACGTCTTTGCAGATGGTTGGATGCCTGCGAATTCCATGTTCTGCTTACCGAAAAAGTCCGCCTCCAGCACCGCCTTCCCCTCACCCACGACCAGGTTTCTGGGCTCGAACTGAGCCGTAAAGGCTTTGGAATAAAAGTAGTCTAGTAACTGGGCCACGGACTCTTTACCTGCAGCCTTCTGACCGGAGGCCATGACCTCGAAGACAACGTTATCCGCTAATGCGGATGTATCATAACCATGAAGGTACCTATTAATTACGTCTCATGTTTCTTCTATAGAAGTCATATTAACTGTTATACTAACTCGCAACATATAAGAGCATTGGAATAATTTTGTCCCACACCTAGAATCTCGAGTCCACAAAAAGGAGAGAAGGGGCGGCATCTACGGCTTTTCCTGGTGTCGGAGTTCCTGGTGCCAAAAGGCGGAGCGCCCAAAGTGGGAGTAGAAGACGCTCTTGGTTAAGGTACCCTTCGAAGTTTGGTTCACATGCGCAGGGTGCGCTTACGCCGACTGCCTGATGTATGGGGGTGGACGGCTGGGAGCGCTACGTGGAGTACGTGCAGGCGTACCAGCTCAGGCTCGTGGCGGGCGGGGAGGTGGGCGCCCCGCGGCCAGCAGCGGTGGGAGTGAGCAGGCTTGAGGAGCGGCGGGTCATGGGAGTAGCGGTAGTAGCGGGTGTGGGGCGCTTCCGGAGGAGTCCATCAGGGATGTGACCCACAGGATGGGCGGTAGGAGGCTCATGATGTCCAAGGTCAGGGATACGCTTGAAGCACTCGGTTTATCCGAGAAGGCTGAGAGGGGGGTCCTCGATGCGCCCAATGGCCTGAAGAGGCAGGCCAAGCATGGTAGAAAGCGTGGAAACAAAAAGTGAAGTGTTCACCACCCTTCTTGGTGAGCGGCTCTAAAGCATTAGTTGATTGGGCAAGCACCCCCAACCTACATTGAAACCCGACTTGGCTGTTAAGACCACTAACGAGGAAAGGAAGACCCAATCCAATTTCCAACCTCCGTTAAACCCGCTACATGCTGTTAGTAACTCAAGCATGGGAGATTCTGAAACTCTAAGTCAATATGTGAACGATAGAGGAGTCTGCACTCACCTCCAGAAGGTTTCACATAGACTTGCCAAGAGAGCTTCTGTTTTGTTCTATACTTGAAATTAATATTTGCCCCTTAAACCTAGTAGATGCCAGCGAGTCGCTAGGATGTTAAAAGTTGGACTATAAGGTTTATATTAGCTCATAATTAAAGGTTGAATTGATAGTATGGCTGCTGACCCGGCGTGGGATGAACTGTGGGTATACGAGCATCTTAGCGAGTACGCCGCGAGCCTAATTCACAAGTATTACGAGCCCTGCGGTCTCAGACACCAGTTGCTTAAAGAGATATATCGAATCATTGAATCAGAGAGGTGTATACCCCTTGAGGAAGCTCTAAAAGCGAATATAATTTGGATGGCGCTTAAACGTGGAGTTAACTGGGCTGAATCGATGAGTGAAAAGAGTCTATCTAAGTCAATGTGCGACTATCTATACATAGATATCTATACGGGTCTACGTAACTATATTAAAGCGTTCCCGGGTGGATTCAAAGGCTACAATAGAACCACATAGAACATAAAACGCTCAGATTGTGCTCCCTAACACCTGTGAGGGTAGATATTTGAAACCGCACAGCGCCTTAGCATGGTTCTCTGATTTTACCGAAGATTCAAGTGCTCTAGGCCGAGACTTGTGGTCGGTTAACACGAACAACCTCAACCAGTCAGCCGCACTTTAAACAGCGAGCAACCTTCTTTCCGTAAGTAGTCTGCTTATTTACTCCTCTCTTTGAAATAAAATCTAAAACCGAATGAGCCAATCGACTGAGTCCCCGTCGAAATCAGAACATGAATTGGTTCTAACTGGGTTGGAGTAGGGTGCTCTGCGGACTTATGGTGATTAAGAATAAACAACCTCGCTCGCACCGTGAACTAGCATGTGACTAGGAACAACCAAACAACCACTGCAACAGGAGTCGCCGTGATAGCCCAATCGTTCCTCGCAGGAACGGGCTCTGTGCTCTAGAGAGCATGTGTATTATGACCACAAGTGGGCTGATGGTAAGGTTGATAAAGCGCGGGTGGCTTCTTGTGGTGTTGTGTGTAAGACGCAGACACTGTGGGAGGAGATATACTATAAGGATTTCAGACGTGACCTCTTCTTCAAGCTCGGGGCTCTCCTTGCAGGGGAGTACGATGTGCTAGTGCTAGAGGATTTGGATGTCCGAAATTTGGTTCAAAAAGGCGAAACCAAAAAGAGGAGGAGGATGAGGCTGTACGACTCCTCGTTCTCAGAGCTCAGTCCGGAATCGTGTGCCCGCGTGGAAGCGTTGTAAATGATTCGAAAAGGTCGGTTCGAAAAGGTTGATAGAGCGTTGCCCTAAGAGCGCGTAGTATTCATGTCTGGGCACTATATGTGTTCAACCAGGTGAGGGAATTCAGGGAGGCGTCCTGACTGGTTCGCGGCTCCTTATGGAAACTTGGTGGCAAATCAGCAGAGTGGCTGTCAAGGGGTCGGGACATGATTCACCAGTGCTGGGAGACCCGTGGCCTCGACCCCTAGCCGCTTTAGGCTTGGGCACAGGGGTAAGATGACTTGCTTTTAAAATGAGTACAGGTTCACGCCGATAGAGTGTGGTGCACCCTTCACCGATCCACGTTTTCAGTCGTCAATCCATTGAGGTCGACTAGTATTGTGGAAACCTTTTTAAGGTTGAGGGGGCATTTGGACTCATGGTTGAAGGTTGGGGGTCTGAAGGGGAAAGGGAGTACTACGTTGCAGAGGAGGAAGAGAGAGAAGGGGTTTCGGGTCGTAGGCGTACAGAAGCCCCCTCTAGGGGAGGTGGGCTGGAGGAGGCGGGTGCGCGTGGTGTCCAAGGGGGATCACAGCCCCAGCCAGCCACCACAGGAAAGTATCCCATCCCGACACCACAGCAGCCCACTGGGGGGCCGAGCGCGCCGCGCAACCCCGTGGCTCCCATGGGGGAGCAGCCTAAACAGCTCCTAGCACTGCTGAGGTGTATATCGGAGCAAAGCCGGGTGTTTGGAGGTGTACACGTGGGGGATGTCAAAAGACTCCTATGTAATGCCTTCGGCAACATCCACCAAGTAGTTTACGAACTTATGCGCCTTGGGTATATCAGACAGGCCACTGATACAGAGCAGCTCACCCTGAACTATTATCCACCACCGTTTGCTGACGAGAAGGAGTACCGAGATAATCTGGTGGTTGTTTTGGAGAGGCTCGCCCCCAGCTTGGCCGAAAGGATCGGGGCAGACGCTGTTGTATCCATGGTGTTTCTATCTGCTTATCAAAACGAGCTGAACGGAAGAGAGGTTGCGCGGTCTGTGTCCAGCCAGCTCGTCGGCGAGCAGAGGGTTCTTGTCGCTCTCGCGCTCTCTAGGGACTTCCATGTGCTTCCAGAGGCTGCGAGCTTATACGAGAGGTTGACTAGCAGGCCGGCAGACGAAGCTGAGAGAAGACTAGCCCGGCTCAGCGGGAACCCAGACTACCTTTGGACGCTGGTCGCCTTAAGCCTTGAAACCAACCTGCGGCAGTTTGTGGAGTGCGGGATCAGGTATACCAAGGTCGTATCATGTTACGTAGAACTACCCAAAATACTTGGGGCGAGGATGGATGATGTAAAGGCACGTGAAGTTCTGGGGGAGCTCACTAGGCTCGGCGTGTTCTCAGGCTCAGCGACCAGCCATTCTAAGGTCGTGTTCTCCGAGGCGAACCAGGCGGGGCTCTCCTATGTTCTCCTTTTAGAGAAGGATAAGCTGAAAAAAGCTTTAAAGACTGACTGGGGTCTTTTTGTAACGCTCAGATATCTTATAGAGAATGGATGGCTGATAAGCGAGGATAGGTTACCCGACCTGATAAGGCTTAATGCCGTTACACCATATATTAATCCGGTCAATGTGTCTGAAATGAGGCTTTACATAAGGGAGGAGGCGGTTGAGGTCTTCAAGGAAGTATTCGATGATATTTCATTGGAGATTAAGACAAGGCTTGGGGGAGGTGGTGAAGAGGTGGGGGTTCAACTCTTCTTCGATAAGGGGGTTGCCAAATTTTTAACCGCCCCAATTATAGTCACCCTGCACGCCCGCGACTCATGGAGCAAGAAAAACCACTTCCCAGCTTTCACCTATGAGGTGCTCTCCAAGCACACCATAGTCATGCTATCGCCGAAAGAGCTGGGGTACACGAACCTGAAGCGACTGGCCATGGATAGGGGAGTGCAACTTGAGTCGGAGAGAAACCAAGTGTTCGACGTACTAGGCATTGATGTAGACGCGATCAGGGATAAGTTCACGGGTTGTGAATGGGTCGTGTGCGACGACTATAACACCCAAGACGCAAACTGGAACCTTGTGCAGGTTGGTAGGCTACGTGAGCTTCTTGGTGCGCAGAAGTCAGTCGAACCCTCACGGGTAGAAATGGGGGGCGGTGGCCCCGGGGGTGCTGGTGGCGGTGGGCAGGTCCCAGACTTCTTGGTTGAGGTGTTCGGGGAGGGGGGGACGGCCCTCCGGAAGGGGGAGGCGAAGGTGGTGTTATTCAGGGATGCGCAGGGGAACAGCTTCATCAACCTATTGGAGGAGGTGTGCCTCAGGCTTTACAAGGAGTGGCACGGGGGCGACCCTGAAGCCCAGATAATAAGAAAGTACGAAGAGTTCTGGAGGTGGGAGGTGGAAAGGTGGCTTAAGCCTGAGTCCAAAATAGTCAGGGTGGACTTGGACTACGAGGAGGGAGGCAAACACCCCTGGGTTGATTCCGTAGACGCAGATAAGCTGGGTGACAGGCTTGAGGAGCTCTACGCATCCGATATCGGCTTTGTGATCTTCAGGGCATCCGATGACCAAGTGTATACGAAGTTCGACGAAAAGCTACGCGGGCTTGAGGCGCGGTCCAACAAGAGGGTTAGGGTGGTGCGCCTTGAGGCGAGGGGTGGGACGGAGCGTCTGGCCCAGCTCATGTGGGGGAACCCCCCACTTAGAGGGGAGCTCGTGTTTGACGCGGCGTTCAACGGCGCCAAACAGGAGTTCGAGAGGCTCCTTAAGGAGTGTGAGAGGGAGGAGGGAGGGCTGTTCATGCTGGCCACGGCGCGCCACAGGCTGGGTGCCGGGGAGGAGTCTGATCTACACTACGCCCTCAAGGTTTACACGGTGCGGACGCTCGTCAGGTGGCTGAGGGAGGGGTCTGGGGAGCAGCTGGGGAGCCTATCCGAAGTGAGGAATAGGGTGCTCACCGAGGAGGGCAAGTTGAACCAGTCTTTAAGTGTAGTCCCAGACGTGGCCGTGTGCCACCCACAGGGTCACTGGGAAGTGTTCGAGGTGGAAACGCTTTTTGGTGAGGGTAGAAACGGTGTGAAGAAGATTCAGGAAACCATAGAGAAGTACGCGTCTACACGTGTATACGTGAACAAGTGCGCGTCTACAGGTGTATACGTGAACATAGTGATGGACCCATTCGGCCTCTTGCTTCACCTCCACGAAGTGGTGCAACTTGTGAAGGAGATAAGAAAAGACCCTCCAGGAATACTGGGGTTAGAGTTTTACACCGTGGACTTCGAAAAGGGTCTGATAAAGCTCCAAGAATTTGTAAAATGGCTCAAAGGGGAACTTGAAGGTAGCGCGGGCTAGTGGTGAGCAATACAATCCACGTGGTTTATATGTTTTGCTTGCTATAGTGTGCCACTATGTTTGGGGACTCGTGACGCCCTTAACGAGTGGTGTATAGTATCCCCATAGACAGTGTTAGCTTCCTTCTCGAAAACACGTGTTATACTCGGATAACGACAAAGTGCAGTAGCGAACACTGTTGTGTAGATGTCGAGCTAAACCGTGGTTGTTCAAAAAAGCAGGTGTTGTCTAGATTTTAAGCAAATTTTTTGCAGGGATTTACACATGTTCGGATTGTTCGAATTGGACAGCGCGAGGTTTATTTATTTAGACGAGTGCCAGTTATGTGCCGCTGATTCCCCTACTTTCGCTCGCTATATCGGCGGGTTCGATAGCATTATCTGTCGCAACCTTTGTGATAACTTATAGGAGGAAGCTTTCAGAGCTTGTTTTGGATAGCGTAAGGGTTCAGCCTTTGGAAAGGGGTGTGAGGGTTTCCGTTAGGGTGAAAAACAGAAAGAAGACTATACCGGGGCCAACCGTGACCAACGCCACAGGCAAAATAAGCCTCGCAGGTGGCGAATGTGTGAAATACATGCTATCCAAACAAAAGGCTTGGTCGATCGTTGGCACAGCATCACTAGTCACCAGCGACACCTGTAGGGGAGAGGATTGCTTGAATGGAAAGCCCCTACCTTGGGCGCTTTGGGAAGGAGGGAGAAGTGTGGGCACCACGGAGTTCAAGCATTTCACCACCATAGTTTACACGGACTCGCGCGACCTCCTTTTTTCTGGGTACCAGCACAAAAAGTAACCTGAGCCCACCTGTGGGAATTCTAGGTATAGCCTTAGCTCCCCGTTCAGATTTATCAGCCTTTGTGTTGCGCCCATTGGGCGCTCTTCTCGTAGCGTGTCGCCAAACACGTTTATATACCTTCTAGCGCGTTGCTTGGTGTATCCGAGGTTTGGTGGGAAGCGCACCCTGATGGTGGCCTTATAGGTGGGCTCACGTATGTACACCCCCCGGACCCATTCATCACCGTACCTCTCTCTTGCCTCTTCCCTCGTAAAGGCGTAATGTTTGGGTGTATGGGCGGAGAAGCCAAAGCATACATACTCCCCTCTTAGGAGGGGTGGTTGAAACACTGCTTTGAGTGGTAGCCCAGTAGATGACGGCTCACCATCCGCTGTCACCTCAACCCCTCCTCTACGGGTCCAGCTTAGGGGGTCAACCCTGTAGGATAGGGTTGCCGTCACATCCGAGGGCGACCCACCCCTCCACACCCTTGTGCCGAGCCCAGCCTCCCTTACATCGTCGTCTAGGGCGAGAACCTCGTACACCATCCGAAGCAACCTGTCACCCTCAGGTGTAATCGACACCTCCTTGTGTACAGCTAGGTAGAACAGTTTGTATGGGCTGGCGGAGCGGGAGGCGTAGCCCTTCTTTTCCCGAAGTGCGGGAGCGGCGCCGCTGTTGGTCAGGATCTTCTTTGCTATCTTGTATTTAATATCCGGGTTGAGCGAATCAACGACCACTGAGGCCGGTTTCGTCCAGCGGCCGCTTTTGGCATAGCTTGCCAGCCCGAACACAATGATCCAGCTAAGCAGGCGTATGTCACCCACACCTCTTATCGTATATGTGTTGGGGTTAAGCCGAACCTCCTTGGTGCTTCTCCACGTCGCTCGCACCCTGCGCTCCACCTCCTCCGCTAAGAAGGTTGGTTTGGGGGCTACGTAGCACCAACGCACGTGCTTTAGCTGTTTATCGTAGTGTGCAAAATAATAGTAGACCTAAGCGGTGCCGCCAGCGTCGCCACCCCCCTTCTTTTTTTGAAGGCTACCGGGCTCCCCGCATCGTGGGCACAGCAAGCGTGTTGCCCCTAGAGCCAGAATGAGCGGTGGCTTATATATCCTCCGCGCACGGCGTGATCCTGTCCGGATAAGCATTCATCCGTGTCACCTCCACTCAGTGTACCAGTGCACGAATAGTTCGAGGAATTCTACGAGTGGAGCAAAGAGTTTTGGGGTTGATGTTATTATAGAACACCTGTGTCTTTTAGGTATCCCTGAATCGTTCGACTGAGCTCCTAAGCCCGAAGGTCTGGTGGACGTGGTTGTGGAACCCCGCTCGGAGCACGGCTTCACGGTACCATGGACCCCTATCCGTGAACAGGGTCTCCGAGACACCTCCTCAGCCTCCTAGGAATCTGAGCGCGTTCTCCATGGTCCGGGTTAATGAGACGCCGAACCAGACGGGCTGCCTAGTATACGCGTCCACAGCCACCCAAACGTTGATTGGTCTGCCACCACACTTCACCACACTCTCATC
>Ga0080006_1148300_pt1 | contig 28313 bp, 19 predicted proteins | sample RS3BMetagenome_FD_69209 | JGI IMG/M metagenome (GOLD analysis project Ga0080006, IMG submission 69209) | Ferric oxide microbial mat and aquatic microbial communities from Rainbow Spring, Yellowstone National Park, USA - RS3B (SPADES... ...
TACCGGTGTATTGAATGCCGGAGATGAGCACGGCAACGGATGGCAAGCCTAGCATTGCTCGCAAACGGTTTGGTGCTGATGAGAGGTTGAAGCGATCCGAGCTTTCGGTTATGCGGCGTTGATGATAAATCGATTGTATTTTACGGTGACGTGGGTGTAAAGAATTCCGGTTCTAAACTATAGATCAGTGATCAAATTCGCAGCTTGGCTTACACAGTTCCAATACGTTCCTATGCAGCTGCTTCTTCCACGATACACCAGCAAGACCTGGTACTGATTTTCGGCGCTGACCTCGCCCGTATATTGGATGCATAGCGAACTGCACTTGACTCGCTTGACTACGGTGCAGTGCCGTTTCAGAGAGACGGATACCCGAACCGTCGATCACGGTCAGTCGCCTCCGTATCGGGCCAACAGAAGCTTCCATGTATCAAACTATGCCCTATTGCGTAGCGCAGCGTCTCGGAAGCGACAATGCACTGCTCGTACCGTTCACACACGGCATCCTCGTTGACAAGGCTGCACCCGTGCAGCAGCTGTACTTCTCTGCGTCTTCGCGTGCACTGCAGCAAGGCGTGCACCACGTAACCTCACGTGTGCTTTTCGCGCCACATCTCCTCTGTACTTGTCGACAGTTTCGAGAATAGACGGCCAGCGTAGCGCCTCCCCTCATGAAGCAACTTCTCTTGGTTGTGCTAAGCTCGCTGTTCCTGGAGCAGGTGGTACGGCAAAGAAAAACCTCCCAGCGTCTCACGTAACTTTGCACCAGTGCTCCGTGTGGACCCGCATTCGACCCAAGACACCAGCCAGGGTGAACCTCGTCACTTTTACCTACGAACGGGCGGACTCAGTTCAGCCCGATCGCTCTTTTGTACAAACTGACAGACTTGTGCATCTTTAGACGATGACGCCTTCCTGACGTTTCTGAGCCCGGCGGACTGAACCTCGTGTGGTTGTTGTTTGTCCTTGGTGCGCAAATGATACCGCTCTGGCGAGCAATGCGTTCGCTCAGCTTGTATCTCAGACCATTTTGAAATGAGTATGACAAGGGTTCCACTATTCGGGGCCCAGCGGGCAGCAGGAAGCTCCCCCACGAAGACTCCGCGGCCAAGGTCACAGCATAGATGCGGGTGATGACGCCTCTACAAAGTCATTTCCAGTGTTTCCTGGAGCAGCACCAGCACTGGCACCAGCAGCAAAGCATCGTGATGCTCCAGATATCAACGATCTTCATGTGCTCTAAAGTGGTAAAGCCCGACACCACCAAACCACGATATCGCTGCGGATCTGCATGATCCTCCAGCGCTGCGAACGGTTGACGCTTCAATTTTTCAGGGCCCGCAATAGCCCATTGTCAGGCGTCGTTGATACCATGACTTTCGACCAGGTGAGCCGCCGCTTCTTCAGCATCAGCGAAAACGAAACGCGCTACGGCGGATCCGACTCGCACGTAAACCGGGAGAACGCTTGTCGTTGTGATCGTGCAGGGACCCGTCAGCGGTGCTGGAGCAGGCGTAGCAAGCCGCACTGCGCCGATACTGCTGCTGGGGTGATAGGCACACCAGTTACCAGGGGGCAACCAGACCTGACGTTGCCGAGGCTGCAGGGAACGTGAATCTGTCACATTTGGCGTACAGGATGAGGAACGCGGCGACTTGCTCGGAGGCACTTGTTGCGGCACGCGCTCAAGTGTGTGCGTAGCGGTAGTCGACGGCGTCGGCCCGAGTGGATGCGTCACCCCGGGTACGTGGGTATCTTGGTCTGCATTCAGAGCATCGATCGCTGCACTGGTGTATACCGCACTCAGCGGTGTCAGCATTGGCGCTACCAACACGTCATCGCCCAGCATAAACTGATCATCGATATCCCACGAGATAGCGAGCTGAGGACAGAGCCACCACATTGGCCGTGCAAGGGGAGCTCCCTCTTCACAAGCCGAACGCACGAGCGCCTCCAAAAGGCCGCTATCCTCGAGGATATGCTTCCGAACAGCAAGAGCCTCAACAAGCGCTGCCTCAACGCTTGCTCCATATTTCCAGGGCGGCAGTGATAACTGGATGGAGGGCATCAGCGCATTCGCGTAGAGCCAACGCATCATGAGATCAGCGCCAGCCTGCACTTGATCGTACTCGTTACCACCGACCATATCTGGGAGAACGAAGCAAAATCCCAACACACCACTGGTAAGCATGGTGGGGATCACCGACGCTAGCCCGTTGTCGATCCCGTCATGGGAGAAACGATCGAACATGCGGTACAGACAAGGGATCCACTGGGCTGGCTGGGCACCCGCCGCGAGTCCAGTGGCTGTCGCTGCGCGAGCCTCGGCGGGAGCAACAGGCACCTGCTCTGCGTCGTCCAAGGTTGTCGCAGACAGTACGGCATGGGCGGCAACTCCTGAGTTTGTTCGCGCTTCGGCTTCTACCGAGAAGCGCGGGCTCTCTGTCTCGGGCTGTGCTTCGCGAGTTGCTGCTTTCCGAATGAGGTAAGGGGTTTCTCGAGTCGCGCGAAATGCATCGGATGCTGCTACGCTTCCAGCATCCATCCTGGTCACAGGAAGCGATGCACTCGCCTCCATGCCTATCCTGTGATCTGTACCAGTGACCTGCGGCGCCTCTGTTCCAAGAATGAGTGGCAGAACAACACGCTGCAGCCACCAGTCCGTATACTGACCGGGATATGCGAGCTGGGTGTACGCCTCGAGCTGCCGGGGTAACCAACACGGCTCTCCTGAATCAAACTTGAACCCGTCAACCCCGGTCTCAGCACGTAGGATTCGTGCCCGCTCTAAGAACCAGCGACAGGCCTCTGGATTGGCCACATCGAGCGCAGCGACCGGCTGCGGTTGCCACCAGGGAAAGAGAGCCCCATCGGCAACCAGATACCCTTTCGAACGCCCCTCTAGATACGCTTGACTCTTTTCCTCAATAAAAGCAGTGCACCAAAGCGTTACTTTGAAGCCCAGAGCATGCAGCGCCTGCACCATCTGTGCTGGTTGCGGAAACTTGACCCTATCGAAGCGAAAATCACCATAGGCTTCGGACCAACGATCATCGATTTCCATCACACTGCGCGGCAGGTTCCGCGCTGCAATCTCTTGCGCAAAACTCAGAACATCCTCCTGTGTTACGTTCTGCTTGAAGCGGGCCCAAGTCGTCCAAATAGGATGCTGGAGCAGGCTTCGAGGTGGGGACAAAAGTCGTCTCCCCGTCGCCGCTGCACCCATGCGTTCGAGGAGCGCCTCACGCGCTGCGCGCACGTTTGGCCGAGGAGTAACCACTAGATGCACATAGACCACAAGTTCGTCTTCGTATCCGAGTCGAGTACCCAATAATGGATGCCAGACACGTTCGTAGTCGTAACCGTAGCGTGACTGGATGCGGAGCAGGTCGTCACCTAGAGGTAACGGGCTCTGGTGTGATCCAGCCAAGGCTCGAGGCGGAAAACGTCGGTCTCGCAGTGGAAGTACCTGTCGCAGCGCGTTCTCATGGCCTACCGTCCAGGCACGATGTGAGGCTGCAGCATCTGTTTCACGTGGTGCATTCATACCTACATGAAGATAGGGTGTCCTACGCTCGTCAACCAGAATTGCAAATCCCCCGGTGGTACACCAGCCGGGAATAGCGAGGGTCCCTAGCCCGCACACTCCATTATCGAAAGGATAGAAAGGCCCTAGTTCAAGGCAAGCCGCGCAGCTGGGCCAGTGCTGTTGCATCAGGTGGCCAGTGCCGTACCATCGTCCTGCCGCTCGCAAGTGAATCCGAACTTCGGGAAACCTTTCGTTGTCAGGGGAGTCAGTGACTCGCCATACCAGTACATCACGCTGGAGGCGCGCATATGCCTTAGTCTGGCTGTAGCAAACGTGGCACTCTAAGAGGCCTTCATGTGCAGTGCCTTGCACATGCAGCACATTCTGCGGTGAGGAGCCAGGTGCTGGGTCCAGCGCACCAGTTTCCAGTTGCGTCAGCCGCGAGAGGTGCTCGTTCACTGCTCGTCGAGATTCGTGTTCTGTTTTCAGACTCGTTAGACTTGGGGTCACGCTTTGAGTGGGTTGGCGTAACGGCAACGACAAGGCGATACCCAGGAGCGGTTCGAGCGGAGCGTTTGTGCTTGGTTCGGCGGTTTGCTCTGGTGTTCGCTCTATGAGGATGAGCACAACAACGCTCTCATCTTTCGAAATGAGATCGACGATCAATTGCTGGTAGCGGGCGTCTTTGGCGTGTTTCCATGGAAGCCAGTGCTCACTCGGGCATAGTGCTCGCGCTTCTGGGTCTGCCGGAAGCACCGTGACGAACCCGCAGGGCCACGTGCTCTGGTACGCCCTCATGCCCTGTAGTAATCCGCGCAAAACACAAAACCAGTGAACATAAATACGCGGTTACTGCAGCTGAAACGAATGAGAGGCCAGCGTGTCTTTCCAGCGTCTATCGTTCGACCAGAAGCAACCACAACGGACAAGTGAAACGCTGGAGGTTGCTACTCGCCATATGGTATTGGCCAAGGCTCAGGAGACGTGAGCGTCCCGAGGACTTGATTGCTCTCTCATTTTTATTGATGAGGAAGGTACTTTACGTAAACTGTGTGAGTGTGACAATTCAGTGGTTACCGAAACCAGAAAGCTAAGCTTCTACGATGCTGTTTGACGTCTTTCATGGCGGGGCGCAACTCTCCAGTAGTCCAAGTTGTCGCGTTTTTCACGATACACGTTTCAGGTAAAATGAAACACTGACCTGCTCGTTCTATTTGTCTGTATCTATTTTTCCGAGCTATGCTTTACATGGACAGCTTCGGTATTCCAAGTCCAGCGACGACGGCTCACGGACTCGTGCGTCATTCAGAGAGGCTCGGAAGTTTTTCCAAGTGACTTCACGGACGCCTCGCCGCTGCTATCCGTACTCTCGACCGAGTCCAAGAGGAGTCGCGACGCCCTCGACCCAGTGTTCGTAAGCTGGACGGTATCACGATGCAGTGCAGACGGGCAAGCGTCTGCTCTTCGCTTCTCCTTACGTAAAGCGTGCCGAATCCACACACGCCTCAAGTATGCGATCGTTCGGTTTCGAGGCAACACGTACGCGCAGCAGGTGCCGCGTCCGGACTGACGAGGGAAAGCACTCTACCCTGCCGCTTGACAAGTATGTCACAGCATCGTGCCAGACGCTCACTGAGCTTCGTGCGTCGAATCATCGACTCCGCTCGAGAGACGATCTCCGCTGTCCACGCGCTCGCTTTCTGTCTCGTTGCGAACACCGACGAGACGCGAGTCCACGGCTGCACATCACATCTCGTGGGATGCGTCCGCGAGACGTCTCCGTCTCTTCTGTTTCCTCGCGAAAGCGCCTTGGACTCGGGCTGGAGCCATCACAGCACCCGCACTCCAGTGGAGCCTGCGTCACCGTTGTTCATGGACGAAGCATAGGCGGATCGACGCGTAGGATCCAGTTGTGCAGTATGGATTTCCCGTCCCGCACGTATTGCATCCTGTACATGACCGAATATCCCACATGCGGATGCGGCTGGGAGCATGGCGCCCCCATCGTATGCACAGCGGACAGAGTACCGGCGCAAGGTATCAACCAGAAGCGGGACGACATCCCGGGGAACCGCACCAGGATCGACAGCGGGTGAGGGCGTCTCGAATAGCGCTCTGTGGGCGTCCGTCAATGCCGAGAAGCGAGCGCTGGGCCAAGTCTTGAAGTGCCTCAGAGCGGCGCTCAGGGGAGCATGAGGCGGCGGTGTGGCGGCAACATTTGCATCCCTGACGACAACCGAGTGTTAGCGGCTGCGAAGGGCGCACCGCGGCTGTGTACCCAGAAGCTGAACCTGCCAGGCATTGTATGGATGAGGACTTTCGTTGTTGTGTGGAATACATCGATACGAGCTGGAAACTGGGTCATCGTGAATGCTGAGCGCTGCCACCAGCGCCGCTGAACGACGACGACGGACGAGGCCTGGTGGAATAGCGATACCGGTGTATTGAATGCCGGAGATGAGCACGGCAACGGATGGCAAGCCTAGCATTGCTCGCAAACGGTTTGGTGCTGATGAGAGGTTGAAGCGATCCGAGCTTTCGGTTATGCGGCGTTGGTGATAAATCGATTGTATTTTACGGTGACGTGGGTGTAAAATGAACTGATGAAACTTGGTCTCGAACTTTACCCCCATCTATTGATCCGTCAGGTAGCCAGCGTAGCGCTGTACCACGCTCGGACGCTTTCGGGAGCGACTTGCGCAACCTGGGTATGGCAGCAGTTTTTTTTGTCGCGGTGCATTTTATGCAGACAACAAGTTCTCTCGTCAGGGGCGATGTCTCTGGAACGTCGCTTTCTCGACAATGCGGGAAGGACCAACCTTCAGCATTGATCTCAGTTGAAGTGAGCCCAGATACATTGCGAGCTTTGACGGCACGTTTTTCGCTAGCGCCGCATCGAACAGGTCCCTGAATCGACTATTGTTGCTGAAACTCTATGGACGCATATCCTGACTCGCAACGAGCTAGCTGGTATCTGCAACTTCAAGTCCAGATGACGAACTTGGCTCCTGATGCAGCGCTTTGCATTTCACGAAGAGCAGTTCCATAGGAATCGCAGCAGGGGGCCTCTTAGACCAATGTATTAGCGACGGAAAGCGACGTTGTCTAATACCCCAACAGTTGAATATCTGGAGAAGAAGCCACCAAAAGTGTATCGAGGACGCATGAGGCGTTGAGCGATCATGTCGTTCTGGCGAGTTGTCGGCGAGGACTCGACAGCATCGCCACCAGGGCTGATCATGTGATGATACTCGCTTGTCTCTGACTAGGGAACAGCGGGTTGCTGCTCGTTGAATACCCATGTAAAGGTGTACCATATCTCCCGAGTGATGTTGTATCGAGGTAAACGATCACCGTCCATCTTTTCATGAGCGTTTGCGTTGCAGTACGGAATCGATCATGTTCTGTTCTAGGCGCGACGGTCGCCCAAAGAATCGCGCTGTCTTCTTTCCCCGTCCCTGCATCGCCGGCCATATGAACTGTACAGAAACTTCACACATGGTGGCTTCTTTGTTCGCATTTCTTAGAGAGCAGGCGCAGAAGAATGGAATGACGAGAGCTCTGCAGCATCGATGGCGCTTAGTACGATATGTCTTTCGTGCTCGACGTTCACCATACGAACCTCCAGATGCATGATTCGTTCGCCTGCTGACCGTCGTATGAATGACTTTCACAACGAATACTGCTTTGTCGCAAGCGAGCAATGACGACACCAACTCTGTTCACGAACTTTCGTCAATCTATCAGAGACAGGCCTTTTACTGCATCCCTGCAAGAATAGGAAAGGACAATCTAAAAGCATGATGGTGCTGATATTCCAGAATTCACTGCTATAAACAGAACTGAGCTTTTTAAAAGACAAGAGACAAATCAATGGGGAAAACTTTGGCTCTGAGCTGGCGCATATGCGTGCTGGCGCACCGACGCCCCCCGAAACTGTATCCTCGATACTGTTTTGTCTGCCGTGCTTCGGATGGGGGCCTCAGAGCGTCACCACTCGGATGGATCTGCTCGAGTGCCCTTTTCTCGACGACAGAGCGCAGGTGCGCACACCGCACAGCCACCGCACGCCAACGCTCGACGCTATCCCTGGATGCGATGACCGCCTATTCTCTGGTGTGCTAGCGCTCATGAGCTTTGCACTCCGGGATCGACGATAGTGAACTTGATTCTGGATGCCAAAAAAATCGAGTCTATTGATTGCATTGGGCGATAGCTGCTTCAGCTGCGAGCGCGTATGATGCTTCCCAAAGGAACTTGTTTCGTGGCAGTCATGCTTTAACTCAAGTTAGTGATCTACTCCCTGCAAACCCTGTTCTTGGTGGGATTCGAACGGTGCCTGTTCCCGCCATCTATCGATACAAGTTGTTCTGCGGTTTACATTCAGAGCATGCCACCACCAAAATTCTCCGCCGGGCTCGAGCGCAAGATCGCTGCACCGCAGGCCAAGAGAGAGAACCACAGACCAGCGCTTACAACTGTTGCAGCAGGTTTGCGCTTCACCTCAATCTTCCCTCCTTTTCGTAACTGCATCTCAACCTCTTCCGCTTTCAAATTTTCCAGCAGCTGGCCGTTTGCATCACGAAGGATCAGTTCGGGGACAACGATCTCGCTCAGAAGCGCCCCGGCAATTGCACCACCCAGATGTGCGCTGTTGTCGATAGCGTCTCCTGGTGTGCTTCCAAATGCAAAGTTGAAAACCACGAGCGCAACAAGCACAGTGATCTGGCGACGCGCCTGTCTACCGAGAATTGCATAGTTGTTCACCAGATACACAATATAAGCGGAAAAGAGACCAAATATGGATGATGAGGCGCCTACGGACAAGTAGGGCGTGAACCAGTAGGAAAGCAGGTTCCCCCAAGCGCCACTCGCGAGGTAGATCACGGCAAACGCAAGCGGTCCATATGCCATTTCACATTCATAGCTGATTGCGTACAATGCATAGGTGTTGCTTAGGAGATGCAGCAGGCCGCCGTGCAGGAATATCGGCGTGAATAATCGCCACAGCTGGCCTGCAGCGATCGCACTGTTGATCTTTGCGCCTAGAGCCAATAGGATGTTAGAGTTCGCCCCGCTGAGTTTTCCCTCAACCTCAAAGTAGAGCTCCGCCAAGTATGTCAGGATGTTGATGCCTATAATTCCTGTTGTCAACACCGGCCTCGGTGCGGGTATCACTGCGATATACGGACGCGAGCCCACAGGTTTGTCCGGCTTGTTACCGGGTCCCGTGGGTGGCTCCTCGCCACCGCCGACCGGGCTCTGATCACGCTCATCGATATCCGCAGCGGCACACACACGAAACGGATTCAAATGATGCCACCGTCGTCTAACGACTAGGGATACCCCAGAGGGCAGCCACTGCGCTCGTTTCGGCAGCGTGAACCCCCGGGTCGTACCGCCAAGAATCGGCCGTTGACTTCGAAGCCGGGTCCAAGCTGCCGACACAAACGCTATATTTTCGGGTTTCTGTTGCATGAGGGAGACTTCTGCTAGCTAGTAACAGCTTGTTCAAGCGTTTCAACAAAACGCTGGTATAATACCTGCTGGAAATAGACCGCCTTTCCCGTGATACCTCCACGGATTGCCTGAATCGCAATACGTTGTTCGTATCCAGTTCAGAGGCGATTTTCGATGATAAACGCACGGCAGCGCTGGCTGCGTATCGACATGCGTGCGTGCGTGCGTGCGAGCAACGCGCACCACACGTTCAACGTGCCCTGCAGGTATGGCGATACGTCATCATTGAAACAGGAAAAAAAGCTTCATGATCATGGAGCGTAAACTAAAACCACTCATAGACGCCTCCCGGTATTTGACCGGCTGCCTGCTATCGGATTCAGTTGCCTCCGGCACATTTCGTGCCTGAAAGGCTGCTCCATAGAGTTCGATGGAGTCAGCTCCTCTTCGTCTTCGATGACCTTATTCTCAATCGGACGCAGCTGCGGCAGCTCGGCGCGGATGCCCGTCTACAAAAGTAGACGAAAGAAGCTTCCATCCCTGCGCTGGTACAACTGACAGAGAGATGCGCTCGGAAAAGGCGAGAATCTCTTCTCTTCATGCGCATCGGGGCAGTCGTCGGCCTGCAAAAGCGCCTTTGCTTCGTCGGCAGAATGCTGACAGGCGCCAGTTCTATCTGCTCATCTGCGCGTTCGCCCTCGCAGAATATTCCACGGAGGTTCATTACGGTGCATCTATCTTCCGAGCTGGTCGCCGTCGACGAAGCCCCGGTCATGAAGCGCCCCGTCGTGCCGCCAAGCACCGTAAGCGAGTAGTCGGCCGCTCGCATTCATTTCATCGAATCGTTGATGCACCGCTGGACATGAACCCTGACACGGTTCAGGGTCGCTGCCCGAGCATCTTACAACACACTTCTCTATGCTATACAGTTCGCATTGAGACACCGAGCGAATGAGGTCCGCGTCATCCGCCATGTCGTTCAGTTGGGGAGCTGATGTGCGCGCAGCGTCCAAGAGAGCACGGAGCGAATAAGGTGTACCCAGCACCTTCTCGAAACGATCAAGAACAAGAATTGTTTTCAGTCTGGAATGTACCTCTACAACATTCTCCAGGTCGACAAGATCCTCGACGCATCCAAAATACGCGATCTTGGGCGTGACACAAGCGTGTTGCAGGAGCTCGCGGCGAAAAAAGAACGCATTTTTTCTGCACGCGCTCTGTGTCTTTCAGCAAAAGCAAGTACGTCCTGCGATATCCTGTTCAGACCATAGCATCTTCGAATGACGATGTGCGCAGCGTCGCTTCTATGAGGACACGCAAAACACGAGCTTCATTCAGGAACGTGTATCGTTTTTAAATGGAGACGTTCTCCGGCGTTTAATCGCACCTCGTTTCGAAAAGCACCAGGATTTCTTTGTTTCGTTCATAGAGTTGTTTCGCTGGCATACCTGTCGTGTGTGGACCGCGTGTCTCCCTTGATACGCATGCATGATGCATTTGCTCTTCAGGCCTGGTTCATCTCTTTTCAGTATGCCTCATCGGACATTCGCAGTTCGCGGAAGCCAAAGGCCCGTGGAAAACAGGTTCCGACGAGCCCGGATTGCCTCGTGAATGATGCCGAAAGCATCGAGCACAAATTCGTGCTGAGGACAAGCTGTGTGATCGATATACGCGTTGGTTTCCCTAAGCCTGTTCGTGACGGCCTTGGGGGCGTTCAGTCTGGTCGAACCATGGAGAATCAGCTTGAGTTTCTCTGATAGCCCAATATTTATTCTTTTCTGTATTTCGATGAAAAGAGATTTGCGGAAACCGATGTAGTCCATGAAGAAACAAGTACAGGCAGTAAAATCCAGGCTGGACAGAAAATCGAAAAATTTCCATCCCTCTACGCCGCCTCCGTGCAGCGCGGTGACGCAGTCTCCATCTGACCTTATCGCTCCGATGAGAAAGTTCAACACCGGTTTCAATGGGAACACAAAGGACGGGGGCCTGTGGACGCTGATCTCATGCGGAGCGTCATCTTCCTGTGGAGTACCGCTTCGTCCATGGCCACAAAAGATAGCCGAATTCGTGTTTGGAACGGAATCGATGAACTTGCAGGAGAAGCCTTGTAAACGTTCGGCATGATCCTGTGAGGAATTCTGTGTGAGATAACCTCGAGTTTGATTCCTCGTTACTCAAAGGGTGAGAATCACTGCGCCCACCAGAGGCCTTGAATCAGAACGGTCGAAAACTTGAAGCACGCGTGATTTGAACATGCTGGTCTGACAGAAACGACAAGAAGATTAGAGAATCATATCTGTGGACGCATTGGATCCTGATATTGGTTCTTTGGTGAATCCTCGTTCGATCGCGTCTCGAATCATCTTGATTGCGATCACGTTATGAATTCCAACAGCAAAGCGTCAAAGACGCCACTCCGAATCAACGACCGAAAATCCTAAAATTACGTATGAATCCGAAAGCACTGATCGCTGCACGTCCAATCTCGAAACGGTACATCGAAACCAAGTTCGGAAAAGGATCGACGGAAAGGAACCGAACGAGCAGTTCCATATCCTATTCGCATCGAACACGCTCATGAGTAGATACGTCGCATCCAGCGTCGGACGCAATCCATCCCGGGTCATGAAAACAAAAAGTCGCACTGGAACGACACACATGCCAGCCTGGAAGGGTACGGATCGCGACCTCCACCGCTTCGATAAAGATCCGCACGGGCGATTGGGTGCGATCTCCAGCGCTGGCGACAGCCACGAGATCAACGTCTCGATTCCGTTACGCTTTCCAGTGAACGTTTTTCTGTATCATCGACTTGTATCTGGATAGCAAGCAAGGTTGCAAGCAGATCATCCGGGAGTTGGTGTTTGCTGGTTCTTCAGGCAACTTGTGTGCTGTAACTGAGCGTTTGCGTTACCGTTAGCATAGTATTGTCGTGTACCGTATGAAGGGCGGGCAGTCGCTTGGAGCAGCTGCAACAAAAGACGTTGATCACTGCTTCCATACAAACTTGGAAAAGAACACTGCGCAAAGCGTTTTCGGAGCAAACCCCTGGCCTGCAGGGCATATCAGTCGTCAAAAACTTCTCGTTTCTTGTTCTTATGTCGAGCACTGCGCCGGGCAGCGCGTGTCCGCTGTTACCGAGCAGCCGCTGACGTCAGCGTGCACGTGCCGACACGCTCGCTTGCTGTTCCAGTGGGGTGCTCCCAGGCGAGTGCACGCTTCGGTTCACGCTTACCGCTATCAGTGGCGAGCACAGCGACGGTCGCGTGCCAGCTTCTGGGTGCAACCGCGCAGCCGCAGCCGGCGGCGCCGTCTACTCGTGGCGGTGCAGCAGACGGATGCAAGCCAACAACAGAGCGCCAATCTCGCGAAAGTGGCCTCAGAACGGGAGCTGGTCGGAGCTCCGACCACCCCGAGCCCTGTCGTACAAACGCTGCGTCGTTTGGTGTTGATTACCGGTTTCGAGAAGTTCAACATTGCGCTCTATAAGGCGGCAGCGGAGGAGGCACATCGGCAGGTTCCAACGCTGGAGGTACTGGTATTCACGGACCGTGACCTGCAGGATGAAACCGGGCGGCAATATCTTGCCCAGGTCTTACGAGAGACCGACGCGGTGCTTTGTTCGCTCCTATTTGACTACGATGCCGTCGAGTGGCTCCGTGACCACATCCGATCGATTCCGCTTCGCTTTGTCTACGAATGCTCGCTTGAATTGATGTCCTGTACGCAGGTGGGCGCTTTTACCATGGGCGATGCGAAACGCGGTGACGCCAAGTCGAGTTCGCTGCCTGCGGCGCTGCGCATGGTCCTCCGCAAACTCGGCCTCGCTGGTCGTGAGGAAGACAAAATGGCGGGGTACCTCTCGTTCCTGAAGACTGGACCGAAGCTGCTCAAATACATTCCCTTGGGGAAGGCACAGGACCTGCGACGTTGGCTCGAGGTCTACGCCCGCTGGAACGCCGGAGGCCGCGCCAATATTGTCTCGATGATACTCTACATCGCACGAGAGGTCCTGGAGATCCCCCTGGTGACCCCAGTGCCCGAAGTCGTCGATGTTCCAGCCATTGGGGTGACCCATCCACGGGCCCCATCATCGACACCGTACTTTCGGACACCGGCAGCGTATCTGGAGTGGTATCTGCGCACTTGGCCTGAGCGAGCAGCGTATCCGCGAGCCGGCCTGTTGCTCTATCGCAAGCATGTCATCTCTGAACAGTCGTATATTCGGGAACTTATCTTGGCTCTCGAGGAGGCAGGTATCCTCCCTGTGCCTGTGTTCATCAATGGCGTAGAGGCACATATGGTTGTGCGCGATCTCTTCACGACTAGTTATGAACTGGCGCAACGACGTCGTGGCATTCGTGAGACCTCCCTCCGTGAACCCGATGCAGCACGCGTTGATGTTATTGTCAGTACGATCGGGTTTCCGCTCGTTGGCGGACCAGCAGGCACCATGGAAGCAGGTCGACAGACAGAAGTAGCTCGACGCCTCCTCAGCGCCAAGGGTGTACCGTATATGGTGGCGGCGCCGCTGCTCATTCAGGACCTCGAGTCATGGCAACAGAACGGAGTCGTTGGACTCCAGTCGATTGTGCTGTATGCCCTGCCTGAACTGGATGGAGCGATCGATACGATTGTGCTCGGTGGACTCGTTGGTGATCGAATCGTGCTTCTCCCGGATCGTGTGCGCGTCCTAGCGGAGCGTATTCGTCGTTGGACGAGTCTGGCATGCAAACCGAACCAGGAGAAACGCATCGCTGTCGTAGTGTACGGCTTTCCACCGGGCGCCGGTGCAACGGGCACGGCGGCATTGCTGAATGTACCACGCTCGCTGGTTCGTCTGCTGCGTGCGCTTCACGAGGCCGGATTCAACTTGGGAGCCCCCGAAGTATACCAATCTTTCTTGGAAGACGAGTCCGGTGAGCGGCTTCTTGAGGCCATTCGCGCTGCAGACCAAGTCGTGGAGGGTAGCGGCGTGCCGGTGGACAAGATCACCACCGTGCACGCCGATGAGCTACAGTCCTGGCTGCCGAGGGAGATTGCCACGCGGGTAGCCAAGAACTGGGGCGGGTCCCTGACGCGTTCCGATATCAAACGTCTAGGTGCGTACCTTTGCCTCGGAGGTGTCTCGCTCGGAAATATCTGGCTGGGAGTTCAGCCTCCAGTGGGCATCCAAGGCGATCCAATGCGACTGCTGTTTGAACGCGACGCCACACCACATCCCCAGTATCTAGCGTTTTATCTGTGGATTCGTCGCAACTTTGATGCAGTGATCCATCTGGGCATGCACGGCACCGCAGAGTGGCTACCTGGCTTACCCCTCGGCAATGATGATACGTCGTTTCCCGATTTGCTGTTTCGAGACTTGCCCCACATCTACGTCTACGCACAGAATAATCCGAGTGAAAGTACACTGGCGAAGCGCAGGGCCTACGCGACGCTCATCTCGCACGGTGTGCCTCCGTATGGGCGTGCTGGCCTCTACGGTCAACTTCTGAACGTGCGTGATCAGCTACGGGAGCTCGAAGAGGAACTCCAGGCGGCTTCCGCGTCCGGGAAGCAGGCATTGGACGCCCTCGTTGTTGAGAGCCTGCGAGCATCCATCGAGCAGGCGGGTCTCGACTGCGATCTCCCGCTCCAGGGACTTGAGGCAAACGATCTCGACCAACTGGCGGCCGACGCAGCCAAGTTGAAAACCTATCTTGCTGAACTGGAGAACCGTCTCTTTGCAGAAGGATTGCATATCCTCGGCATGCCGCCCAGTGCTGCAGATATGGAGAAGTATGTCGCGGCGCTAGCGGAGCAGCAGCCGGCGGAACAGCGTTCGTGGCAGCCGCAGGAGCTGCAGCGTCTGCTCCAGCAGCGGACGGATGAAATCCAGAACATTATCAGAGCGCTGCAGGGTCAGTATATTCCACCGGCTCCCGGAGGTGACCTGATTCGTGATGGACCCGCCGTCTTGCCCACTGGACGCAATATTCACGCGCTGGATCCGTATCGAGTACCGACGTGGATTGCCTTTCAGCGGGGAGCAGAGATTGCCCGCGCCATCATCGCCCAGCACCAAGAGAAACATCCGGGAACTTTCCCAGAGACGGTGGCGGTAATGCTCTGGGGACTCGACTCCATCAAGACGCGCGGTGAGTCCATCGGTACAGTCCTGGAATTGGTCGGGGCAGAGCCTGTTCGTGAAGCTACCGGCCGCATCGTGCGCTTCGAACTGGTGCCGCTGTCGATGCTCTCGCACCCGCGCATTGACGTGCTCTGTAGCCTGAGTGGTATCTTCCGCGATGCTTTCGAGCACGTCGTCTGTCTGCTGGATGATCTTTTCGCACGGGCGGCCACGGTGCCCGATGAGACCCCAGAACAGAACTACATCAAAAAGCACTACGATAATGAGCGCGAAGCCGGACGCCCACGACGTCTCTGGTCGAATCCTCCGTCAGAGTTTGGTTCTTTGGTTGCAGACCGCGTCGAGACCTCTACATGGCAGTCGGGCGATGAGCTCGCCGATACCTTCGTCTCCCGGAACGCATTCAGTTACGGTCGCGGTGAGCGGGGGAAACAGCGACCAGAGCTCTTCGAGCGTCTGCTGGGCACCGTGGATCGCGTGGTCCAACAGATAGACTCCGTGGAGTACGGCCTGACCGATATCCAGGAGTACTATGCAAACACCGGTGCGCTAGCGCGAGCAGCCCAAATGCGAAAGCGGAGAGTTTCCGGCGATGCCAACGCAAAAGTCACAGCGTCGTTCGTGGAGTCGTTTGGAAATGCGTCGACTCGCCGACCTCGAGATCTGGAAGAGCTGTTGCGCTTAGAGTACCGGTCGAAGCTGCTGAATCCGCGTTGGGCAGAGAAAATGGTTACGCAGGGCAGTGGCGGTGCCTATGAGGTTTCACAACGAATGACGGCGCTGTTGGGCTGGGGTGGTGTCGCCGACTTTGGCGACGACTTTGTTTACGAACAAGCCGCCGATCAGTATGCCCTGAATGAGGAGATAGCTCAGCGGCTACGTCAGAGTAACCCAGAGGCATTTCGCAACATCGTCGGCCGTTTGCTGGAGGCAGCCGGGCGCGGCATCTGGCGACATCCGGATGAGGAACGACTCGCCAAACTTCGGGCACTTTACGAGGACATTGATGCTCAGTTGGAAGGTGTCTTGTAAATGGGATTGTTTTCGAGGCACTCTGGGGAAGAAAGGGGTTCGCCTAGTAGTCGGTAACGTGCATTGCGAAGCGTTCATGGCACGCAACAGTTCGGGGTGAACGATGTTGTGTGACGGGAGCAGCAGTGGCGTGATCGCTCGCTGAAAAATGACTAAAGCGTGTTGGTCCATGAACGAAAGCTGCATCGCGAGAGGTTCCAGATACTCATCTCTACCGCCCGAGTTCGTGGCGATCAATGTTCTCTCAAAGCGGTGACAACGAGCACGAGGCATGCGTCGGGTGTTCTTGGACGCCATGCGATCAGCTAGTCTCTTCCCGAGACTGGCCGGCACCAGAGAACTGTGGTACCAGCACATGCACCCGAAAATCGCCGGTCATCAGCGTAGCTATACATTTACAGTGTCGTGCTCGGGCGGGCACTGCGTCACCGCAGCTGGCCCCGCTTGCAAGGTCGATGCACGCTGCGTACACAGAGAGGCATTGACGCAGCGTCTTCGGCAAGGCGTGCACTTGTACATCCCCAGAGCGTGCACCATTTGTTCAATGACACCGCAAAACTCTGTTATCGTCCATGCACAACCGAAAGTGGTTCTTCTGGGCAGCTTCCTATCCACTAAAATTCCCAGTGTCTGCCATAGCCCACGCGGTACTACAAAAACATGATCTTAGCAAACAAGTCTCTAAAAACGAGCAACGCCTGGAATCGTGCATGACGTGCAGTTAACGCAGCCACAATTCACTCCGAGACCGTACCAGCCGCAGCGTCTCGGCACATCGGTCCATCAGGGACTGGTGCTCGACGACTCCCGTGCATTTCGTAAAGCCTGTGCCTGCAATAAAAGCAATGCAGTCGGTGTGATACCCTCGATTCGAGCAGCCTCACCCAGTGTTGCCGGCTGTCGTTGCTGTAGTTTCTCTTTGGCCTCTGCGGAGAGGCTCGGCATATCCGCGAACACCACACCTCGCAATGATAATGCCTCGTCGCGTCTGAGCCGCATCGCCTGTGACTCCTGGCGAGCAAGATACTGTCGATACAAGCACTGTGCCTCAATCACGTCGTGCAGATCAGAATCAATCATTACTGGCAGGCGTAAGTTGACCAGTTGGATCCCCGGGTGCGCAAGCATCTCCAGTGCGGAGTATACTCGTCCGTCAGCACCCAGCACTGCTGCAAGGCTTTCAGGTACGCGTTTCTTCCAATCTGCCGCTGAATAGCGAATGCGACTCAGTTGCTGCAACGCATCCTCGAGTCGCTCACGCTTTTTTTCAAAATATTTTGTCTGTGCAGGTCCAACAAGCCCGCACTCGATGCCAATCGGGGTCAGACGGAGGTCTGCGTTATCCGCTCGCAAGTGCAGGCGATACTCAGAGCGAACAGTGAGCATGCGGTACGGCTCGGTCACTCCAGTGCGCAGCAGATCATCGATGAGCACCCCAATATACGCATCACCGCGGCTTAAGAGGAGAGCGTTCCCGAAGCCTGCCTTGGCGGCGGCATTTGCACCAGCAACCAAACCCTGAGCAGCAGCCTCTTCATACCCCGTTGTGCCGTTAATCTGGCCCGCAAGATAGAGACCCTCACAGCAGCGCAGTTCCAGAGTGGGTCCGCGCAACTGACGGGGATCCACGTAGTCGTACTCTACAGCGTACCCATAACGGAGGATGCGAGCCTGCTCCAGGCCCGGAATAGTTCGAAGGATGCGCTGCTGGACGTCCGGAGGCAATGCCATCGAAATACCGTTTGGGTAGATTATATTTTGCGGCAAGTTTTCCAGTGCAGCACTCTGGGGCGTATACTCTGGCTCTAGCCAAACAGGATGCGCATCCCGCTGGGCGAAGCGCTGCACCTTGGCCTCCAACGATGGACAGTAGCGAGGTCCACGGCCTCCGCCTCGGTACTGCGGTGAGAGCCCTGCCTCTGTGGCTTCTCGAACGAGCTCGTGCGTTTCTGGTCGGGTAGCGGTTCGATAACACGGCTGCAGACGAGCCACGAGTGCTTCCAAGTGGCAGGGCTCCGGCGGCATAAACTGGAACCTCGGCAAGGCGGGATCGCTGTCCTGCCGCTCGAGTCCGTCGAGTCGCACCGTTGAGGCGTCAAGTCGCGGCGGTGTGCCGGTTTTGAGGCGTCCCATTTGCAACTGGAGCACATTCGCCAACGTATGGCCCAGCTGCGAAAGACTCCCGCGTGCATCATTCACCGACACTCGACGGCTTGCCTCAGAGGTGGACGCTCCCGTTGATTGGTGTAACTCGCCAGCGCCCATGAACATTTGATCGCTCCGCGAATCCTCGCCAAGTCGACCTCCCGCTACTGTCTTATCGGCACCTAAATACATGAGACCGTTGAGGAATGTGCCCGTCGTGAGTACAACGGCCGTAGCTCGTATCATACTGCCGTCAGCGCAGATGACTCCACGACAACGCCAGGCGGGTTCTGTAGCGTACGCGGACGACGGCTGCAGCCTCTCAATATCAAGGTCCTGTACGGTTGTCTCGATGAGTGTGAGATTCGTTTCGGTCAATTGTTGTAACGCCCTCTGGATCGCCAAGCGGTAGAGTCGACGATCACATTGGTGTCTCGGGGCGCGGGTCGCTGGACCTCGGCTCTGGTTAAGTACACGAGTTTGCATACATGATTCGTCGGAAGCTCTGCCCATGAGGCCGCCAAGCGCATCCATTTCTCGCACCATATGGCCCTTGCCGACTCCTCCGATGGAAGGATTACACGACATGACCCCGATTCTGTCCAGCCTCGGGCTCAAGAGCGCTGTTCTTGCACCCTTTCGTGCGGCTGCGGCGGCTGCCTCAGTGCCCGCATGGCCTCCACCAATAACGATGACATCGTACACCCTACCACAACAGCTGCTCCAACACCGGAAGAGCGCTCTCGAGTGCCGGCGGAGCGCAAGCAACCACTGACGCCCGGGAACCGCTCCGGGTGTCACCAGCTGCATTCGCTTTCCTCGGGGATTCGCCGGCAAACTCGGCTCTTCGAGCAGCGCTCACGTGAAGCGTACCGAGCAAGGCGCTTGAATGGGCCCTTCAAAGCGACACCAGACACTGGTTGCCGATTCGCGTGAACCCCAACTCAGGGATACCAGAGACGGTGTCTGCACCGGGTTTCCGCTCGAGAAAAGCGTCTGTGGGTCCTCGTTCCCGAAAAGTCTCCGTAAGTTAAATATGCCTCTGCTACCGTTCCGAAGACACTATAAAAAGTTCAGGACAGACAAACAATCAAGGCGTTTTGTGCTTGTTGCAGCGAGGCTGAACTCCGGTGTCCTGCAAACACGGGAGTATGGCAGCGAGCGCTGCAGGTATCCCCCGTGTATTCCGGAGGACTCGGTGGGCGTACCGCTTACGCGCCGGACAAGGTGTTCTGTCCAGCATATCTTGCTCTGATGATGAAGAAACGCATCATGACACATAGCTGGACGGTATAGAGGAGCTTCTTGTTTAAGTTTGTTTCCAAAGCAAGCCTCCGGGCGCGCATTCCAAAGAGAACCTTGCACTTGACCCCTAAATTTGTACACCCGTTCAGGTCTGTCTGAAAATGAGCGACGCTACTCAACAAGGCAATTGTGCCACGTGAGCTGTTTCGAATGGATTAGGAAGGCGGCAACATCAAATGTGCTGTTTCATTCCCGTGTTTTCATGTCGAGTCTATTGTTTCCTGGGCTGGAGCCCGTTCACATTGCGATTGGTGCGTCCTCGATGATATCCACATTTACGGGCGATATGAAGCGAGACTGTGCACTCCTACCGTCGTTGAAGTAGAGTAAGGCTTCAGCTTGGTTGCCCAGGAGCTTTTCTAACAAGATCACGTTTCCATGTTCCGTGTTTGTGTGCAATGCAAGGCCGTGAGGCATCGACTCACACGGACACCATTCGACTGCGGTGGAGGCGGCACTGGGACCGAACCTCCACGGAATGCACAGCGGCGACGTATCGCCACTAACCCATATGCATATGTTGTATAGGAAGGTTCCACCTTTCCGAACGTCCTTTCTTAACGGGGACAAACCACAGAAAAGCCCTTCCTTATCCTAAATGCGCACGGGACAAGTATCATGGCAGGACGCAGTCTCGGATCTGGAACTGAACGTACTCGGAACCGAAAGACGCAGCGCGTCCTGTATCCAACTGAAAAGTTCTCGCGTCGCCTGAGATGCCTCTGAAAGCTGCAACTCGGCAATTAGAGCTACCTAGTCAATCCATATTTACCTCTAGCGAATGGTATCTAAAATCATGGAAAGCTTGTACGTGGACAGGGTTCTCTGGAGCATCCGCACCCCGCTAGGGTTGTACGATGCGGCTGAGAGCTCGCGTCGTTTCGCTGCGCCCTCGTCAGAGTAGAATGGAACGAGTCGTCTAACTGAGGCGTACACACACGAATCTTTGGCGTATTCCTCGCGTCATCAATACCAGCCCATCCTGGTTTCTTCTGCGACAGCTACCTTTCCGCGCGCTTATCTACTGCGTCTAATACGTTGGAAACTCTTTTACTCCGAGATCCGCTTCCAGCAATGGAGGGATGTTCATGACAGCGTTCGAGTCGTGACTTATCTGGTTCAGGCTGTGGGCTATGCGTTTCATGAACAGACGACGATTCCGGTGAAGGTTTCTCTCGCTATGTTTACGCTCTTTGTCGTAAGCCTTGGTGCGCCCTTCGCAACGGTGACACTTGTATTTTGCTAACATTTACCCATGTGTCTCCCGTATTCTCTACCCTGGTGGCCACCTCAGCTTGAAGGCTTTCTTCATTGCTCGGTATACGACCTCGACGTGGACAGAGGGCTCGACTCGATGCCCTCCGTTTCCACGTCCAGAGCCATGCCCGACGATCGTAACCTTCTTCTGGTCGATTCTCGCTTTTCGTACTCTGTCCGATACATGCGCGACCGCACACTGTCATGCTCGATGGCGGGTTCCCGGAACGTGGTGTTGTCAACGATGAACCAAGCACGGGAAAGAAAATCCATGTTGGGGTGCAAGTAGAGCAATTTTGATCAGCGATCGCTCGGTTTGTGCAAAGCGGTAACGCATGCCCCACTGGAGGCGTTCGTTACGATGATTCAAGTCCAATTCCAGTTTTTGCATTTCCAATGGAACAGAATAGAAGAAACGGGAGTCGCTAAGGGCGTATACTGTTAGGCGGATTATGCTGGTGCTGGTGATTACGAATTCGTCGGTGTCTACAAAAACGGTATGATTCATGTTTTGAACAGAGTCGAGTATTATACGGGGCGATTCCAGAGCAGTATCGTCACGTGAGCTTTTGAACAAGTCAAAGAGTGACAAAGTCGAGTATTCTTCCTCGTCAAACCAGTACGGCGAATACCTGCGCTCACGAGTTGCCTTGAGAGCGAAAGCTGGAAAACTTGACGGATATGTGACCCCATCATGTTAAACGCAAGGAAAAGATGACATTGGATTCCAGCCTGTATACACTGGATAACGATGTCTGTTGCGCTATCACCCCTGATTCGGTGATGTCGTAAATCATTTCTTTACCCGTGTTCGTAACGGATTCCAGTGGCAAATGTCGAAGGAGCTAACCCGAATCCACGACCCAGAATTCTAAACCAACGTACGAATCCATATGCTCTTATTGCTTCACTCTGAACGCCAAGGCTAGACGTATACAAAACTTCCAAGAAAATATCGAAAGGCAGGAACAGAGCGAGTACTTCAGCGTTCCATGGTCGTCTGCCACGTATGTAGACTGCGAAAACAATTCCGTTTTCGACGTTGTGCTTGTGCGGGTAGGAAAGGTATATGCCCCGCTGGACGCAAGAGATTGCCGAAGCTTTGGACGACTATCGTGACGAGCTTGATGACGGCACCTATGATGACGAAGAATCTCTTTCATTGGAAGGCGATTCGCTCCGTGCCCATGTTCCTCCGGCGCGAAGTTTCCAGTCGACTACGAGCCGGGGGGACCCTGCAGTGAAGACGAAAAGGGCATCTCGGACCGCACCAGAAGTCGGTGTGCACAGCAAAGCAACCATGAAGGCGTCGAACAGGTCTGATCCTGTTGCGGGGAAGCGTGTATTGCACTCTGCGAAGATTGTAGAGACGTCGACGCTCCCAGCACAGCAGCCTCAACCTGCGACGGTGCGCATGACGCCGACCGCGCACCCACAAGAGAGCAAACCCAAGCGTGACGCTGCCTCCAGCCGAGGACGCCTAGCTGAAGCACTCCAGGAACAGAGCTGCCGTCATCTTACTGTTGTATTCGCTGGTCATGTAGACGCTGGCAAGTCAACGCTCATTGCGCAAATGCTCATACAACTAGGAAGCGCGACCTTGACAGAATTATCCCATGCTGACCAAAGAGCTTTCCAGACGCCCCAAGAAGCTCCAAATCTTGCTTGGATGTTGGACAGCGAGCAGAGCGAGCGGCAGCACGGGGTCACTGTGGACATGGCTATACGTCAAGCGTCGCCTCCGGATGGAGCCTTCACGATCAGCTTTCTGGACTGCCCTGGGCATCAGGACTTTGTGCTTGCATTTCTTCGAGGAGCGTTCTTGGCGGATCTTGGGGTTCTGGTTGTTGACGCGCGTCCAGGTGCGTCTGACTGGGCCATCGAGGATGAGCGTGGTCAGACCCGGCGACATGCCCAGATTCTTCGTCATGTTGGCGTTGAGCAGCTCGTGGTGGCGATAAACAAAATGGATAGCTGCCATTACGACGAGTCACACTTTGTGGCTCTGCGGAGAAGACTGGACCACATGCTGTGCGGCGAACTTGGCTGGCAGCAAATCGTTTACGTGCCGTGCAGCGGTCGATACGGCGAGAACACCGTGGACGGTACAGCGCCTGCTCAGCTCCGTGAATGGTATCGACCACCTGAGTATGAGCCTTTGTCACTTTTGGGAGCCATGGATAGGTATTTGCGCTCTAGTGCCGCATCACGCGTGACGCGTCTCAGGGAGCCTGGGATCTTTGCGGTGCTCGCTGCGGACAGCACGACCTTCATGGGGACGCTTCTGACCGGCACCCTATATGACGGCCAAGCGGTAACACTCTGGCGGACAAACGGCGATACCCTGGACTGCGTTCTCGAAAGCATCGAGACACTACCGGAACGCCTTGCCGTCGATGCGCTCCCAAGTCGTTGTTTCGGCACGGTGCGGCTATCCGCTCGAGGGCGGCAGCGAGCCAAGTCCGATGCCGGAGAGTTTGCCAGCAGCGGGGCGCTCATGATCACCGCCCCGGAAGAGCAGCGTGTGCGTTTCGCGAGTCGCATTCGAGCCCGACTGTTTGGACTCGCCTCAACGATGCCCGTCCTACCAGGTCAGCGACTGGAACTTTTTACGGCAGCCGTATGGGGCATTATCGTTCGTATTCGCTCATTGCACATTGACGATACTGGAAGTTCGCGCAAAAAGCTGCGACGGCTCCCGGAAAACGCTTTCTCTATCGCAGAAATAACCTGTGTAATGGAAGGCAGTACAGGGATCGGAGAACGAGATGCATTGCTCGGGGAAGATATCGCGCTGCAACCGTTTGCGCTCGCTAGTAGCTCCCGTGAGCTGGGCTGTTTTGTGCTCCGTTTTCGCCAGAACCTGGTGGCAATAGGTGAAGTCATTGCCTTGTGCTGACGCACGCGCATAAGCATATGCATACGAATAAACATATGCAGATGCAGACTCCGAAGCACTTGCAAACGAACATGGACGTGCTTACGCACAAGCATTCGCCCAGGCATACGTATCCAGCCACAGAGAAACGTATTACTGGTGAGCAGAGAGCCTCATCTGGTGTGACCGAGCTCGACACATGGTGCATGCCCAAAATGATGACGCGTCTGTTCGTGTTCCGTTGAATTTCCGCAAAGAAAAAGGTTGCTTATTCGTTAGCTTTCGGTGGCAGACATCGCGACACGCGGCTTTGTAAACACGATGATCGGATTTCCGGCAAAGTGCTGCTTGACAGCAAGCCAATAAATACCCTGCTGCTCGAGAACGATATCCGAGCATCAATACAATCGCTGCGAGTTATTTCCATGAGCAGTGTCGCTGTAGAGTTAGAAGGTACGAGGCGGGGCTTACGAGCTGGACGAGGTGCTGGCAGTACTTCATGCAGACGGTCTGCGGGACATCGTCCGCTTATGCTGCGCTCCATGCACAACAGAGTGCATTCCTTATTCGCATGTGCAGTGCTAGTGGATCGTCATAAGCTGATTCCTTTCGCTGTAAACATTTATAAGTTTTACGGACGCCAAAACGCTGGTCTGTTGTCTCTGCTAAGGGCTGAATCAGAGACGCGTCGCTGCGCTCACATCCGCGACGGTGTTGATGCTGCTGCTTGGTCTAATGAGCACTCGCCAATGCAGCTACTGGAGCCTGCTGGTAAGGAGAATGTCTCGTGACGGGGTCGTCGCCAGCTATCCGAGCGATCAGCAGCAAACGCCTCGTTGAGTTTTCGGGCTGCGGTTCACTGGAGCGCAGACTTTCACGGTAGAGTTCCACAGTATCCGAGTTGACGAATGCTTCTCAGATGAGCGCGTGTTCGAGCTTATCAACCAGCGCCCATACGATCAAGCTCAATTCTGAAGGCTCCCAGAAGGGTGCTCAGCAGACCGAAGACAAAAAAGACGCGTGCGCCAGACTTCGTCAAAGTGACCCTTTTCAGCACTGTTCACAGCGCACGTCCCAGTGCTTCTTTGGTTCACTGCTTTTTATAAACATTTCTTAACATCCTTGCGATGTGTCTTCGTTTCTGATCAAGGAAAACCCCGGTTGCTCAACAGCGTCCATGAGTGCCGCTCCTCCGCGCGAACCCCGTACGCAAGCAGCAGTGTCGTCGAGTCGCTACGGATACCGAAGCGGAACCATTCGACGCACCCATGCTATGCCCCAAGCTGCCTTACAAGAACGCATGAACGAAAAAATCTGTACAGAAAAGATCATCTTGCCACTTTTACGCCTTAATCAGCTGGAGCTAGTTCCAGGTTCACGATCATATCTCAAAGCGATCTCCATGAACGTACCCGCAGCAATCTGGCTATCGCGCGCTTTGAGGCTTTTGGGTACTGGACCCCGTCAAACGGATCCGCAAAGCCCCGTAGCACTAGGTTCGCTTAGGCGAACTAGGGCGGTGAAAGGCCCCATAAGTCTCTGGAAGTATCGCGGATGACCGAGAACCAGGCTCCGGGCGAAAGCGTCTCCAGCACGAGCCACGGCTTCGACAACCGGGTCAACGCAGCAGCGGTGCCCTCACGAAACCCCCTCAGAGAGGAGTCGTTGACACCTCCGAACTGGCGCACTGCTCTTGTTTTCTTCATCTTTGGTCTTATAAATAACTTTGCATATGTCGTGTTTCTGAGTGCAGCGGAAGACTTGTTAGAAAAGCACGCTGGTGCAGTGCTATTCGCCGACGTGGTTCCGGGCTTGCTCGTCAAGGTATCACTTGGTTTTTGGTTTCGAGGTAGTGCTTATGGCGGACTCGTTGCATTCGTATCTGTGACGGGAACGCTTGCCTTCTTATTAGCGGCTGTGTGCGCCGAACGAATAAGCGTCGTGGCGCGGGTATTGCTGCTTGTGTCCATCTCCTTTATTAGCATTGCAGGTGCGCTCGGAGAGGCGACGTTTCTCGCGCTGTCGGCTGTGTACGGCTCCGAGACTCTAACAGGATGGAGCTCCGGAACCGGTTTTGCTGGAGTTGCAGGCGCAGCGAGTTACGCACTCCTTGTAAGCGGATTAGGCTGGCGTCCCAAGACATCGCTGCTGGCGCTAGCATTCGCGCCGCTCATGATCGCAGCTGCATATCAATGTTTGCCGTCACCCCAGTATTCGTGGCAGGTATCGCGAACGTCTGGAACCTGGAGGCCAATGAAAGCTGTCTCAGACGCAGAGATGGGGTCAAACTCGCGTGGAGAAGTGCAGTATGCAACCACCGAAGCGGGGGTGTCGGGTGAGCCTCACCGAGCCCTTCTTTTGCAGCTATGGCGCAGTTTTCTCCTACCCCTCGCCCTGGTTTATTTTGCGGAGTACAGCATCAATCAAGGGGTGTTACCGACTTTTGACGGGAGCCCCTATTTCCGTGAAGTCGGATCTTTGGATAATGCACCAGCAAGTGGTGACCATGGACTCTACCGGCGTTTTCAAGTTATCTACCAGGTGGCAGTTTTCGTCTCGCGTAGCAGTATAGCGGTTGTGCGAATCAGCCGGTTGTGGATCTTTCCTATTGTACAAGGCGTGAATCTCACGCTGCTCTCGGCAGCTGCTTCTGGATCGCGGTTTTTCACGAAGGGCTTCTTCTCGAGTCGAGCCATTGGATGCATCGTCTTTCTGGAGGGTCTACTCGGTGGTGCATCCTACGCCAATACCTTCTGGAGTATTCGACATGGGACCCATCCGCAGGCACGGGAATGGGCACTGGCCGTTTCAACGGTTGCAGATGCGGCTGGCATCGCAGCAGCGAGTGTTTTTGCAAGCTTTTTGGAGTGTCGACTTCTCGCCGCACAGGGACGTGCTTGTAACGGCTTCTTAGAAGGCGCCTCTGCTCGAGCGTATCGAGAACGAATAGAAACGGCCGCTTGGAAGCAGTCTTCTCTAATGTATAGCTCTTGAGATGGCTGCGCGGGAGCCCTCGAGTGGCGCCTCGGAACCGGGACGCCCCTTCTCGTAACTCGGACTGTGTTCGCTAGTAGACGAATCACAAACCACGGTTTGGATGATTCGCGAGTCGTGTCCCGGAGATGAATAGCTAGACAGGTGGACTACCCCTGCGTTTGGGGGCGTTCTTTGAACACGTACATCGCTCTCCATCGAGGTTCGTTGTTCAAGCTCAGTGTGAGCATCCTACGACTGATTATCTGCACCTGCTGTCTCAGCGATGATGCCGTACGGAATGCATCGGAGCAGGTCAGCTTTCGTTTGCGGGAATGCATCCGGCTTCCCCTAGAGACAGGTATCTTGAATATAATGGATCTTGAGCGAAAGATAATCTGAGGAGACCGGGACCCTCTCTCGAGCTCCATTGCAACGAGCAACGAGCCGAGCAGCAGTCGGGCGGTATCTGCATCGCGTAGGTTGCGGCACTGAAGAGCGCCTCTCGAAGCACGCCATGGACCTTCTGTTTTTGTGTCCGTGTGTGTATCCCGATAGATCGTGACACCTCCGCTGCATCAGTCCAGAGTCTCACATCGTCTTTGGTTGCCCATACTTTTATCAGCCTTGGTACGTCATTGATCATGCGCCAACTCCGGCATAGACGCCATACGCTCCCGATTGTCAACTCCGCGTCCATCGCAAGAGGACTCGACTGCAAGTCGCCTCGCGGAGACGCCTTTGTCTGACATCCGGTCTAGTAATGGACCCTAGTGCGAGAACCCGCCAAAGCCCACCGACAACAGTACCACAACACTTTTTCATTGCTGCATCATGAACACATGTAGTGTGAAGGAAGGTCCGCACTCGGATCTCTGCTACGCTGGCTGCGAGCCTTCGTAGGGCCTCTTCAAAAGGAACGGAGGCCGCACGCCTGGTTCCCAGCGATACGCACGCGCCTATGCGAAACGAGTTTTATTCAGCAGCCGTCGACCAGTAAAAGCTATCTGCCATGTTTGTAGAAAACGCTGGAGCTTGATCGGAGGCTACTACTCGATCAATCTGGCCTTCCGGAAAACAACCTTCTACGCATGCCTGCAGGAGCTTGAGTAAGTCCGTCTCGGAAGGTTATTTCATGGAAAAAAGCACGATTCAATAATTTCGCAACGCGGGTGGGTGACATTCAGGCATCCGTTGAACTGATTCTCGAAACGAGCGGTATTATCTGTTGTGGACGAGCGAACGTACGAATGTCTCTGTTTCCGGGAATGCAGTCCTTTCTGTTGAGGTGATCGCTGAAAACTAGATATATGGGAATTTCGAATAATGGACCATATTTGTCTTTCACCGATTGCCATGGTAAATCATTCTCGGTGTACGCATTCGGCGCTCTAGCATATCTGAGTCGCTGACGACATCATCCTTGTGCGTTGCTTCAGATGGAAACCCGACCCTCTCTCCTGGCCGATACTGCTTTTCTTCATCGCAAGCCTTCAGCGTTCCAGCACAATGCCCACACTAGCTGCGAAAGGACTCCCTCCAAATTTCTCCGAAGATAAAGCCGCTGGTCGCTTTGGAGGCGTGGGATAGTCCCGGCT
>Ga0080006_1132302_pt1 | contig 28308 bp, 20 predicted proteins | sample RS3BMetagenome_FD_69209 | JGI IMG/M metagenome (GOLD analysis project Ga0080006, IMG submission 69209) | Ferric oxide microbial mat and aquatic microbial communities from Rainbow Spring, Yellowstone National Park, USA - RS3B (SPADES... ...
TACTGCGCCATCCAGCCTCACTGTAGCGGGAACTTCCCGCAGCCAGACGGCGGCTTTACCCCAACCGTCTTACGCTCCCAGGGGTTAGTGGGAGCAGCCGCCAAACGGTTGCTTGTCAAGGTGCAATGGCAGGAACCTCCTGCCATTGCACTATATCGGACCATATGTTCGATGACAAGGGATGGCTGGCGCTCTGGTCAACTCCCAGCCTGTGGTTCCCCGGCCCGCAGAAGGGCTGACACGGGCGATGGGGGCGGCCCGTCGCAGAGGCGGCGGGCTGGATCGCGCGGCGCCCCTGCCCGTACCGCGGATGGCGGCTTGGTCCCCGCCGGTGGCGGCGGGTCGGGGTCCCGGCGGACCCAATGACTGGGCGCCCGCGGGGTATGCGCGGATGCGCGCTCTGAAACTCCGGGAGGTACGGGTGGGGCCGGGCGATGTCGTCCTGCCACCGGTCCGGCGGGCTCACCGGCCACCGGCCGGCACCCGCTGCCCGCATACAGCGCCGGGCCCAGCGTGGGCGCCGACCAGCCGCCTTGCGGCACAACGCCATTGCGGCGGGATGTTGGCCGCGCCCCGCTGGCCACCGAACGGCCATCGCACCCCGAACCCGCTGCTCGGGTCCTGACACTATACGAGTGCCACCCCATGCCTGAGGGGGTGGCCGAGGGGTCGTGCCGCCATGTCGTCCGCTGCGGCTGCGGGGGGGCGCCCATCGCTGCGCGCCGTGGAGCCCTATGTCGAAAGGGTCTACGGCTACGCCCTCCGGCGGACGCCGGACCGGCACGCGGCGCAGGATCTTGCCCAGGAGATCCTGCTGCAGGTCTGCAGGTCCGTGGCCCGGGGCAACGAGGTGCGCGACATGGACGCCTGGGTGTGGCGCATCGCGCGGAACACCAGCGCCAGGTGGTTTCACGCCCGCCGCGCACTGCAGGAGTGTTCGCTCGACGAGGTGCAGGAACGGGGCTCGTACCACGTCGGCGGCTGGCTCCCCTCAGACCTCATGGAAGACGATGTCATCGAACGCCTGGCGCGAAGGGAGGCCGTGCGGGGCCTGCTGGCCGCCCTGGCCAGAACCTCTGCGGAGTATCGCCGCATCGTGGTGATGCACCACCTCCAGGGCAGATCGGTGAGTGAGATCGCGCACGCCACCGGGCTCGCCGAGGGCACCGTCAAACGCCGGCTGCACACGGCCCGCAACCGATTGAGGGAGAGGATGACGCAGTTGGCCAGCATTCGTCAGGCGGAACCGCCGCAACTGACCGTGTACACCAACGGCCGGGGGGCTCCGGACCGGTACTTCCGGCGCAGGATCGCGCAGAGCATCGCGATGGCGGCCTTCGAGACCCCAAGGACGATCGAGGACCTCGCCGACGATCTGGGTGTCGCTGCGGCCTTCATCGAAGACGAGGTACGCCATCTGGTCGATCGGGAAGTCATGGCCGCCGTCGGCGCCAACCGCTACCAGACGGACTTCGCGATAGCGACCATCGCCGCGCAGCGGGAGATCTACCGCGATGTGGAGCGGCTGGTGGCCCGCGACGGCGCCTCCGTGCGGGATGCCCTCCGCCGCCTGGAGCCGGACGTGCGCGCCGTGGGCTTTCACGGGGCGGGGCGGCCATGGGGCGAAATCCTCTGGACGCTGGTGCCCATGACCTTCTACACGGCACATGAACGCCACTGCGAGCGGGAGCGGATCGGCTCCTATGCCCAGGCGCCCGATCGCCGGGACGGCGGCCGGTGGTACGCGGTCGGCTACGAAACCGGCGGCGGGTCGGAGCCGGCCTTTCCCTGGCGGGGCGGCAACAACTTCGAGCACGCGCGCTGGGATGGCGCGTCGGCGGTCTTCCACAACGCGTGGTTGGAGGGCCTGGGGCTGCGCGCCGGCATGCTTGTTCCGGAGGACATCCGTCTCCTGGTCGCCCTCGTCGCGCCGGGCGGGACCGGCGGTGTCCGGGCGCCGGCCGATGCGGACGGGCCCGGCGCGGGGCGTCTCGCGGATCTGATCGCGCGTGGGTTCGTCGAACGCCTGGAGGAACCCGACAGGGGAGTGGTCCTGCGTCCCACCCTCCCCGTCTTCACTCGCGAGCAGCAGCGGCGCCTCCTGGAGGTGCTGGGACCGGTCCTCGACATCGACGGCCGCCTGGTGCGGGAGGCGTACGCCTTCTGCCACGCGGCCATGGAGGGGCGCGTGCCTCGCCGCCTGCACGATCAACTCTGGCCGTTTCTCGGGTGCTTCGTGGATGACGTCAAGGGTTACCTCCTGCGCTTCCTGGTCGAGGAGGGCACCGTGACCGTTCCCCGGGATCCGTCCACAAGCACCTGCGGCATGTACATCGTGTACGGGCCGCGGGGGTAGGCGGTGTGCCGGTGCCCGCCGGCGGCCCGATGTGCGGGTCTGCCGGCCGGGCATTGCGGCCGTGGGGCCGCGCCGCCGATGCACACCCCGACGTCTGCGGTCCTCGCCGAGGGCACCGAGGGAAGAATCCAGGGGCCGAGTGGGGTGCGTGCCGCGGCCACAGGTACATGCAGGGCACCGCCGCCCGGCGTGGCCCCGTGGGGAGGGGCAGGCTCGGAAGCGCCCACGCCCCGAAGGCCCGGCGGACACCGCCGAAGAGGTTCCACATGTACGACGGCAGGAGGGGGGGCGCATTGCGGTAGACGGATGTGGGCGCCTACCGACCTCCGGCCACGATCGAAGCCAGCGCCTGCAGTGCCGTGGCATCCACCGGCGCCGCGAACGCCGCCTGTGCGCCGGACGGGGTCGGGCGCGCCAGTTGCCCTCCGTATCCGGCGGAGCCCGTCGGCAGGCCGACCACGCCCACCCGCAGGGTTACCGGAACGCCGAGCAGGCGAAGCACCGCCGCTCCCCGCCCGCATCCCCGCGAGAGCCACGGCCGCGCCACCGGCGGCGAGCAGGGCCCGCCTCGACGATCGCCGCACGCCCCCACCCCCCGACGCCACCGATATGCGGCGGAGACTCGCGGCCGACGCCGGCTCCGTCGCCAGGGGTACCGGTTCCCCGCGCGGCCGGTGCCTCCACGCCCCCGGCGCCGCCGACGCCCTCCGCCCGGTCTCATCGCCCCGCCCGCCGCTGCCGCGCGGACGCCGCCCAGCGGACGCCGGGGGCAGGATCCGCGCCCCGGCCACCCGCCCACCGGCCGTCGCGTCCCCTCGCCGGTCCGTCCCCGGCCCCGACTCCTCCCACCCCCGCGCTCGGGCCCGCGATCCACTGTTCTCGGCGCCGGGGTCGCCCCCTCTCGCACCAGGTGCTTACCCAGGCGGAATGGGAGTCGACCCCCCGGGGCGCACCCCGAGACGATCGCCCGCCAGCACCCTGCGCTGGGCAGGATTACCACCGCTCGGCGCAGAACAACGAATCGTTAACCTTTATTCGCCGTTTTTATCGTCCATCGGGCGCGGGCCGGCCGGCGCCGGAGTCGCGCTCACCCTCGGCTCGCTCGGCTCGACGCACCCTTGACGGGGGGCAGGTGTCGCCGCCGTGCTCCATCCCCCAGGCGACCGGCCACGCGGCGCCGGGACCACCGCCCTCGCGGGGCACCTGGCATGGGCCTCCGGCCAGGCGCTGGCCCGAGCCCCCGCCCAGGCCGCGGCCTACCTCGGCCTGCGCCTCCTCATCGCCGTCAGCCCCGCGGTGTCCATCCGGGTCACGCAGCACCTGATCAATCTGGCCATCGCCGCCGCCGGCCGCGGGCCCTCGGCCTACGCGCAGCTCCTGCCCTGGCTGGGCCTGCTGGCTCTGAGCCTGGTGCTGACCATCGGCGTGGTCTCCCGCCTGCAGAGGCCGATCAGCCAGCGCCTGACCCAGCACCTGGAATACGCGTTGGGCCGCGCCCGGCTGGCCAAGGCGGCCCGGCTACCGCTGCTCTTCTTCGAGCGCCACGAGAGCTACGACCGGTTGGAGCGGGCGGCCAAGGCGGGCCGCGAGGCCAGCGCCATGTTCAGCACCGGCGCCCTGCTGCTCGGTGACGCGGTGCAGGCGGTGACCGTCGCCGTGCTCTTCCTTCCCCTGTACCGCTGGCTCCCGCCGGTCCTGGTGGCCGTCACCGCCCTTCAGGCGCAACGGCAGATGGAGGCCGGGCGCCGCATCGTGGCCCTGCAGTTCGACCAGACGGCGGATCAGCGGCGCGGGGCCTACCTGACCGACCTCCTGACGGGGAGGGCCGAACAGAAGGAGATCCGCGTCTTCACGCTCCACGAGACGCTGGCCGCCCGCTGGCTGGGACTGCGCCGGGCGGTCCGCGCGGGCAGCCTGCGGGAACAGCGGCAGACGCAGGCCATCAGCCTGCCCGCCGACCTGCTCTCCCTGGCCGTCATGGTGGGCGTAGCCGTCCTCCTGGTGCTGGGCCTTGGGCGGCACGCCATCAGCACCGGCGCGTTCGTCGCGCTGTTCGAGGCCGTCGCGCAGTTGCAGAGCGCCGTGCGCGGGGTCCTGCGCGGGCTGGGCGGTCTCCAGCGCAACGCGGTCGACGTCGGCTACCTGCGCGACTTCCTGGCCCTGCCGGAGGACGGTCCGAACGGTGCGGCCGCGCCGCCGGCGGACCGGGCTCCCGCCCCCGGTGATCCAGCCGGCGGCGCAGGCGAGCCGCGCCGCCGTCCCTTCCCCGCCCCCCTCCGCGAGGGCATCCGCTGCGAGGGCCTCACCTTCACCTATCCGGGCCGTGAGCGGACCGTGCTCGACGGCCTGGACTTGCTCCTGCGGCCCCACGAAGTGGTGGCGCTCGTCGGCGAGAACGGCGCGGGCAAGTCGACGCTGGTCAAGTGCCTGCTGGGCCTCTACCGGCCGGACGCCGGACGGATCACCGCGGACGGGGTCGACTACGGCGACATCGACCCGGAAAGCCTGCGCGACGCCATCACGGCGGCGTACCAGGACCACTTCCCCTTCGAGTTGACGGCGGCCGAGAGTATCGGCGTCGGTGCCGTCGCCGCGGTGGATGATCGGGAGGCCGTGGTGGCGGCCGCCCGGCAGGGGGGCGCCGACGCCTTCGTCGCCGAACTGCCGCAGGGCTATGAGACCCCGATCGGCCACGTGCTCGACGGGGCATCCGACCTCTCCGGCGGGCAGTGGCAGCGGATCGCAGTGTCGCGCGCCTTCATGCGCCGGCCGCAACTGCTAATCCTGGACGAACCAACCGCGTCCCTCGATCCCAGGGCGGAGGCCGAGGTCTACGCGCGCCTGGGCGCGGCCGGCGCCGGCCGCGCCGTCTTGTTGATCTCCCATCGCCTGGGTTCGGCCCGCCTGGCCGACCGCATCCTGGTGCTGCAGGACGGCCGCATCGCCGAGGACGGCAGGCACGACGACCTCGTCCGCCGGGGCGGCCTCTACGCGCGGATGTGGGAGGAGCAGGCACAGTGGTACCGCTGAACGGCCCGGGCGGCCTCCCGCCGGCAGCGGGCTACGACCCGCTCAGCCCGCCCCCGCCGCCCCGCGGCAGCGGACCGGTCGTGCTCTGGCGCTTTCTCCGCTGGATGCTGCGCACCGACCCGGCGAGCACCGTCCTGACCCTGCTGGCGAGGCTGATAACGGGCCTGGTGCCCGCCGCGGTCGTCTGGATCGTGCGGCACGCCTTCGCCGACGCCGTCGGCGTGTACCGGGGTACGGTGGGGGCCTCGCACCTGCTCGCCTGGGTGGGCGCGTGGGCCGGCGCCCTCGTGTTCCAGGAGGTGACCTGGCGACCGGTCTCCATCGCGGATCAGCGCCTCAAGGAGGAGATGGAGGACGCGCTGGCGCGCGCACTGCAGCGCAAGGCCGCCGCGCTGCGGCTGGAGGTGTTCGAGCGCGCCGACTTCTATGATATCCTCGGCCGCGCGCGGCAGGCGGCCACGCCGGGCTTCTTCCTCGGGTTTTTCGGGTCCCTCTTCGGCTTCCCCACGCAGGTCGTCACCCTGCTCTCCGTCGCGGCCGTCGTGGGGGCCTGGAGCCCATGGCTGCTGGCCGCCACGGTCGTCGCGGCGATCCCCAACCCGGTGGTCGAGACCGTGCTGGCCCGGGCCGCCTTCTTCCTCGGCCAGGCGCAGTCCCCCCGACTCCGGTTGCGCACCTATCTGGGCGAGGTCCTCACCTCACGGGACGCGGCGAAGGAGGTGCGCACGTACGGCCTGGCGGCATGGCTGCTGCGGCGCTGGGACGACATCTACTGGTCCGTGGCGGATGAGGTGTACGGACAGCAGCGCGCCCAGGGACTGGCGGCCGCCGCCCTGCGGGCGCTCGGCAGCGTGGGCCTGGCCGGCGCCCTGGCCTTCGCCGCCTGGGGCCTGGTGCGCGGGTCGCTCAGCGGGGCCGAGTTCGCGGCCATGCTGGTCGCGCTCAAGGCCGTGCAGGAGGCCGCGTTCGGGTTCGTGGACGTGGTCGGGCAGTCCTTCGGCCAGAAGATGCTCCGGCTCTCCGACCTCTTTGTGTACCTGGACCTCGGCCCGGAGGAAACCCGCGGCGGCGCCGCGCTGGGCCCAGCCGGCATCGGCGACATCACCCTGGAGGGGGTGTCCTTCCGGTACCCGCAGCGCCCGCGGCCGGCCCTGCGGGACGTCAGTTTCACGGTGCGGGCGGGGGAGCGCATCGCGCTGGTCGGCGAGAACGGTTCGGGCAAGACGACGCTGGTCAAGGTGCTCACGGGCCTCTACCGGCCCACCTCCGGACGCGTGCTCTACGGCGGGCGCGACCTGGCCGGCCTCGACATGGCCGAGGCGCGCGCCCTGCAAGCGGCGGTCTTCCAGGACCACATCCACTACGCGCTCACCCTGCGGGAGAACATCGGGCTCGGGCGGGCGGAGCGCATGGACCGCGGGGCCGCGGTCGAGGCGGCGGCGGCGCGCGGCGGTGCGGATGCCGTTGCTGCGGCGTTGCCCGACGGGTACGCCACCATGCTGACCCGGCTCTTCGACGGGGGCACGGAACTCTCCGGGGGACAGTGGCAGCGGGTGGCGGTATCCCGGGGATTCATGCGCGAGTCTCCGCTGATCGTGCTGGACGAGCCGACGGCGGCCCTGGACCCGAAGGCCGAGGCCGACGTCTTCCGCCGGTTCGCGGCGATGGCGGCCGGGCGGACGGCGGTCCTGGTCAGCCACCGCCTGGGGTTCGCGCGCCTCTGCGACCGGGTGCTGGTGCTCGTGGACGGCACCCTGGCGGAACAGGGCCCCCACGATAACCTCCTGGCCGCGGGCGGGGTGTATGCCGGGATGTGGGCCGTTCAGGCTGGATGGTACCAATAGGGCGGGGGCCGCTTCATCCGGACACCACCTTACGGCGGATGTACAGGCGTGCTCGATCAGCCGACCGGCCATGGGCCATCACCGAGGCGCGTCTCCCGGCCGCACCGAGGGCGGCACCCCCGCAGCCTGAACGGGTGCACCGGCCTCCCGCCAATGGTGAGGACGGTCGCCCGGCCCCGGGACGACACTCCGCATCCACCGGGGGATCGCGGGCGGCAGGGATCATCCCAACAGCGCGTCCACCTCGACCGCGGCGCCAGGCAGGCCGGGTACGGCCACCATGTCTCCCCGGGACGCCCGCGCCAGACGCGTGAACCCGCCGGCCGACGGCTCCCGGTACACTTCGATCACATCCGGGATCGCGAGGTCGATGATCCACACCTCCTGGACGCCGGCCCGCGCGTAGAGCGGCAGCTTGACCTGGCGATCGTGATCGGCCGAGGAGTCCGACACCTCGATGAGCAGGAGCACGTCCGCCGGACCCGGGTGTCGCCCTGCGTAATAGTCGGACCGTGCTATGAGCAGGGCGACGTCAGGCTCCGGCTCGGAGTGATCGTCCAGATCGACCGGGTTCTGCACCGAGACCATCGCCCGGTCCGCGGCGAGCCGGCTCAGGACCGCGGTGAGGCGCCTGACCTGCGCGGCGTGCAGACGGCCGATGGGGCTCATCTCGACGATGTCCCCTTCGATCAGCTCCACGCGGTCGTCCTCCGCCAGACAATCTACCATTTTCTGGTACTCGTCTATGGTAAACCGCCGCACTGCGCGCAGAGTCATCCAGGCCACCCCTTACGGTCGTTGCCCCATCCCCGCACCCCCACGGCGCGGGCCGGAATCCACCTGCCACCGCCACTGTGACGAGAGCCGGGGCCGGCCGGCATCTGCCCTCCCTCGGGTCGCGCCACCGCCTCATCTCAGAGTCCCCGAGGGGACCTCCCTGCGCCGCCCGCTGCACGACAACCTGACCACATTGTACCAACGGCGCGAATGTCAGGTAGACGGGGACCTCGGCCACGGGTATGAACTCGGATCTCGCCACGGATCGCGTACGCCCAACGGCCCCTTGTGCTGCCGGGCCGTCCCCAACGACCGCTCGGGCCGGGACGATCGGTCGGCGCGGCTGTGGCTCAAGGCCCGAGTCGGCGAAATCCAGGATGAATCGCGTTGCGGTGACGCTCGCCTCGGCTCCTCGAGGCGTCCGCCCCGGGACGGCGGCCAGCGCATCCCGGCGGCCCGGACGCTCCTGGGCGTCCAGCGGGGCCGGGCCCGCGGCGCAGCTCCCCGTCTCGCGCTCCGCGGCTCGGTTCAATGCACCCTCCAGGTCGGAGAGGATCCGGGCGTCGGCGAGCGGCGGAAGCAGCCGCCGAAGGCGCGGATCCGGAGCTCGGAGGAACGCGGCGAGGTCTATCGACCTGCGCCCGAGTCGGGGACGAGCGTCGGGGCTCGGACGCGTGACGACTTCGTAGCTGCGGCGCAGGGGACTACGCGCGGATGTGGGGAATCCAGGCCCGGCGGTACCGGTGGGGCCCCGCGGTGCCCCGTCCGGCCCCTTCCACCGCCTCCCGCCTCGCTGCTCGGCGCCTTGGGACTGGCGGGACAACGTGGACTGGGCTGCGACGGTACCCCTGCCGACCGGCGGACCAAGGCGGCGTACCCGTGGAAGGACCGGCCCGAGGACGCGGACCCCGGGATCGGGTCGTGGCGCCCGCAGGAACGGCTCCGAGAGCGGCCCCGAACCATGGCGTCGTTGGGGGGTACCCTCCCGGCGACCTCCTCCCCGCGGTCCCCTGTGCAGCGACCCACCACCGATTCCCCCGAGGGGGTGCCCCGTTTGGCCATGGACCTCAGCGTCGTGGACGTCGAGCGCATCTGGGTGGACGTCCCCTTCCGCCCCGTGCCCGCGCGCAACATGGTGCGCGAGATCCCCCACTGGACACTCTTTGAGATCTGCCGCGTCAGGCTCGCCTGCGGCGTCGTCGGCTTCGGCGAGACCATGCCCTACTACACCTGGCGCACCGTCTCGGACCAGGCGGTGGCCTCCGTCGTCGGCCGGAACGCCGCGGAGCGGATGTGGGACGACCGCCTCGGCGCGGGGCTGCAGATGGCCCTCTTCGACGCCGTCGGCCGGGCGGCGGAGGTGCCCGTCCACCGCCTGCTGGGCGACCGGCACCGCGACCGGGCCTTCGTGTCCTGGTGGGCCATCGACATGCCGGCGGAGGACTGGGTGGCCGAGTGCCGCGACGCCGTCGCGCAGGGCTACACCAGCTTCAAGACCAAGGCCCGCCCCTGGTACGACCCGGTGGAGCAGTGCGAGGCCCTCGCCGCCGCGCTGCCGCCCTGGTTCCAGGTGGATCTGGACTTCAACGCCATGCTGGTCAACACCGCGCACGCCACGCGCGTGCTCGCCGAACTGGAGCGGTTCTCCCACGTCGCGATCTTCGAGTCGCCCATCCCCCAGGAGGACGTGCAGGGCAACCGCTTCCTGCGCACCCAGACGCACGTGCCCATCGCCATGCACTACGGCGCGCCGCCCATCCTCACCGCCCTGAAGGAGGACGTCTGCGACGGCTTCGTCATCGGCGGCGGCGCGACGGGCGTCCTGCGTCAGGCGGCGGTGGCGGCCGCGGCGGACAAGGTCTTCTGGCTGCAGTTGGTCGGCACGGGCATCACCGCCATCTGGGCGGTCCATCTGGCCGCCGTCCTCTCCCATGCGCGTTGGCCGGCCGTGAACTGCCATCAGTTGTTCGAGGACACCCTGGTGCGACCCGCCATGCGCGTGGAGAACGGGTTGGCGGCGGTACCCGACGGGCCCGGCCTGGGTGTGGAGCTGGACATGGAGGCGGTGGAGCGTTACCGAATTCCGGCGCGCGCCAGGCCCTACCCGCACCCGGGGCTGCTGCTGGCCATCCGCTGGCCCTCGGGGGCCACCAGCTACTACGCGCACGCGCAGCAGTACTGGGACGACTTCCTCGGCGGCCGGTTGCCGCTATTTCCGAAAGGGGTGCGGCTGGAGAGGATCGCCGACGACGGCGGCGCCGCGTGGCGGGAACTGCAGGCGCGGACGCAGGCGGGCGGTGTGCACGAGGGCGGGCGGCCGATGTAGGGGTGGCGCAGGGGCCCGCGGGGTGCATTTGAGCCGCCACCCTGTGGCGGCCATATCCCAGGCGGGAGCCTGTACCGCCGGGCGTGGGGGTGGCGCGGCATGCGCATCGATCTCGCGGGCAGGGTCGGCGTGGTGACCGGGGCGGCTCGGGGTATCGGCGCATCCACGGCGCGGCGGCTGGCCCGTTCGGGGGCGGCGGTCCTGGTGACCGATATCTCGGACGAGGCCGGGCGCGGTGTCGCCCAGGCCATCGCCGCGGAGGGGGGCACGGCGGCGTATCTGCGCGCCGACGTCGCGGCGGAGTCCGACATCCGGGCGATGATCGCAGAGGCGGTGCGCCTGTGGGGGCGGCTGGACATCCTCGTCAACAACGCCCACTTCGAGGTGCGCGGCTCGGCGGTGGAGCTGTCCGTCGAGGACTGGGACCGGTCGTATGCCGTGCTGGTGCGGGCGCTGTTCCTGGGTGCCAAGCACGCCGTGCCCCACATGCGCGCCGCCGGCGGGGGCAGCATCGTCAACATCGCCTCGGTGCTGGGGCGACAGCCGACGCGGCGCTATGCGACCTACACCAGCGCCAAGGCCGCCGTGCCGCAACTCACCCGCCAACTCGCCCTGGACTTCGGGCCCGACGGGATCCGGGTCAACACGATCACGCCGGGGACGATCGACACGGGACGGGAGGCGGAGCCGGACCGGGATTCCGAGGCGGCGCGGCTGACTCCGCTGCTGAGGACGGGGGTACCGGACGACATCGCCCACGCCGTCTGCTTCCTGGTTTCCGATCAGGCGGGCTTCATCACCGGGGCGGACCTGCTGATCGACGGCGGCGCGACCATCCCATGGTTCTGGGAACCGGTGGAGGGGGCGCGGCGGCTGTGGAAGGAGAAGGGGTCGGCCGAGGGCGGGGAGTGGCGCTGACAGCGGGGGTGAGGCGCCAGCGGGGGTGAGGCGCAGACCCTCCGCAGGGGAGGTGAGGCGCCGGCGCCACGTGGTGGCGCGTCGGGCGCAGACCCTTCGCAGGGGAGGTGAGGCGCCGGCGCCACGTGGTGGCGCGTCGGGCGCAGACCCTCGGCAGGGGAGGTGAGGCGCCGGCGCCACATGGTGGTGCTGAAGGCGCAGACCCTCCGCAGGGGAGGTGAGGCGCCGGCGCCACGTGGTGGCGCGTCGGGCGCAGACCCTCCGCAGGGGAGGTGAGGCGCCGGCGCCACATGGTGGCGCGTCGGGCGCAGACCCTCCGCAGGGGAGGTGAGGCGCCGGCGCCACGTGGTGGCGCTGAAGGCGCAGACCCTCCCCGACGGGCGCGCCGGAGGCCCAGCCCTCGGCGGATGCGGGGCATCGCAGGCGGCCGGAGAGGAAGGGAACCGGAAGTGGGCGGGGGACGGGCACCCGAGTTCCTGGCGGGGATGACCTGGGAGGAGGCGCGGGCCGCGGCGGGCGCCGGGGCCGTGGCGGTCGTGCCGACGGGGTCGCTGGAGCAGCATGGGCCGCATCTGCCTGTGCGGGTGGACACGGCCCTGGTGACGGAGGTGGCGGAGGCGGCGATGCGGCTGCTGCCGCCGGACGTTCGGGCGGTGCTCGCGCCCACGCTGTGGCTGGGCGCCTCGCACCACCACCTGCACTTCTTCGCGGTGTCGGTGGACGAGCGCACGTACGTGGAACTGGCCGCCCAGATCGGCGGCACCCTGGCCGAGGCGGGCTTCCGCCGGGTGTTCTTCGTCAACGGCCACGGGGGCAACGCCGCGCCGCTGCGGCTGGCGGTGAACGAGATCGCGCGGCGCCGGCCGGAGACGCTGGCGGCGGCCGCCGAATACTGGGCCCTGGGGGCCGCGGGCATCCGCGCCGCGCGCACGACCGGTCCCGGCGGGGCGGCGCACGCCTGCGAGGTGGAGACGTCGCTGATGCTCGAAGTGGCCCCGGGGGAGGTACGAGCCGACCGGCTGCGGGCGGACGTGCCGGAGTTGCCGCCGCCGTTCGTGCGCGATCTGGTCGACGGCGGCCCGGTGACTCTGGGCATCGCCTGGGAACGGCTATCCGGCGGCGGGGTCATGGGGGACCCGACGCAGGCGACGGCGGAGAAGGGCGCGGCCATGCTGGAGGCCTGCGCGATGGGCGTCGCCGATGCGGTGGCGGCGTTCGCGCGGCTGCGGGTGTGAGCCGGGGTGGGGCGGCGTTCCGAACGCGCACGCGCCTGCGGAACGCCGCCCACCTTACCCCAGCGCGGAGATCGCTCTCCGGATGTCCTCGCCGGTGGTGCCCTGCATGAGCGCGTGGTTGTAGTAGTTGAAGCCGTCGCAGCCGGACGCGGCGCAGGCCGTGACGGCCTCCCGCAGGCGTTCGGGGGACATCGGGTCGGGCGCCATGGGGTAGATGCCACAGCCGATGAAGGCCGACGGCCCCAGCACCTCGCGGGCGGAGCGCACCGCCTGCGGGTCGGCCGGGGTGACCAAGCCGTCCGCCCACTCCAGGAGGTCCTGGTTTGCGGCGGCTTGGCCGTCGCCGAGGTCGATGAGCAGCGTCGACGGGGAGGCGGCCCGCACCGTCTCGCGCAGGCGGACGCCGAGGTCGTGGACGATACGGCGGCGGACCTGCAGGAAGGTGTCGAACTCGGGATGCGCGGCGGAGAAGGCGGCTGCGGCCGCCCCCATGCGGGGCACCGCATCGCCGAGTTGCCACGCCGGCGTCTCCATCCAACGGACGAGTTCCGCCCGGATCGCCGCAGACACCCCCGCGGCGTCGATCCCCCGCGCTGCGGCCGCCACCTGACACGCCGGGCAGAAGCACAGCGCCAGGAGGCGGCTGTGGAAGGCATCCCGCGGTAGGCCGGACATCTCGTGGTGCGCCCCGTGCTCGAACCCAGCGGCGTAGCCGAACGACTCCAACTCCAGCGCATGGATGTCGCCGTGGCCGGCGAGGTCGGAAAGCAGCACCGTCAGGTATTCCTGCACCTCGGGCTGCGCCGGGCAGAGGTAGTGCGGCAGGGGGGAGCCCAGGGCGTTCCGCACCGCGAGGTCGGGATGGGCGCATGCGAGATCGCTGTTGTGGCAGCCGATGACCCAGGCCTTCAGGCGCATGCCGCGCACGCCGAGGACGGATCCGAGGTCGGCCACCGGATCGCATCCGCCCAGGAGCGGGCTCGGCTGCGGCGCGAGGCGCCCGTAGTGGGCGCGGGGCAGGAAGTACGCGTGGCTGCGGGGGCTGTAGAAGATGTGGCGGGCCGGGTTCGCCGGCATCAACTGCCGCACGGCGTGGTAGGTGGCGGCATAGCTGACGGCGTTCAGGCCCGCCCGCCCGAGATCGTCGGTGAAGGCGTCGAGGCCCCGATCCTGGATGGACCAGAGATGCGCGTACAGGGAGTGCAGCATGGCAGCGATCCCTCCTGCGTGTCGCCGGAGCGGTCCCGCACGCGGGCGGCGGGTCCAGATCCGTCCGCGCGCACCGGGACGGGGGGGCGGCCGCCGTTCCCGCCGGCCTCATTCCGGGTGCTGCAATTGCCGGATGAGCTTGGTTTCGACCTGCCGGACCCGCTCCCGAGTCACGCGGAAGGCGCGGCCGGTTTCATCCAGGGTGTGCGGCGTGCCGTCCTTCAGGCCGAAGCGGTAGCGCAGCATCTCCTGCTCGCGGGTACTCAGGGTTTCCAGGGCCTCGGCCAGCAGGGCCTCGGGAATCGCGGGCGGGCGCGCGTGTTCGGCCTCCGGCGCCGCGGTCGCCTCCGGGGGGCGCCTGCCCCACCGTCCGAGTTCGGGACGGAGGGAGTAGTCCGCCAGGCCGACGACGTTGCCCCAGGGATCGGTGACCTCCACGATCCATCCGGTGTCGGTCTGCACGGGCGCGGTCACCTGGGACGCGCCGCGGGCCCGGACCTCCTCGGCGGCCGCCCGCGCGTCGCCGACCTCCAGCCACACGCGGGAGACGAAGCCGCTGCCGCCCGGTGCGCTGAGCCGCACGACGATCCCACGGGCCTCCGGCCCCGCCGAGAACACGGCGGTACCCGAGTCGTCCTGCCGCAGGCGCAGCGGGAGGCCGAGCGCGCCGCCGTAGTGCACCACCGCCGCGTCCAGATCCCCCACGGCGAGGCGAACGCTGTCGATGCCGAGGACGTCCACCGCCGGTCCCCCTTTCACAAGTCGCCCGGCCCATCCTCGCCCCGACGCGTGTGCGGGGTCAAGCGGCGCGACCGGCGGCGGGCGGCCGGTCGTCCCCCAGGCGCCGCAGCCGTTCTGGGACCCGTTCCCGCCACTTCGCCATCGGTTGGCGTGACGCCGTCACGGGCGGCGCGACCCGCACGGCCGCGCGGGCACACGCAGGCGCGAGCCCTTCCCGGAGGGGTCGCTTCCATGGGTTGGGGTACGTCCCTTCCGCCGCCAGCCGGCGGTGTTCCCGACCAAGCCCTCTCCGGGCGGTCCGGCCCCACTTCCCGGCGGTGCGGAGTAGTTACCGTTTCGAAATGGTAGGTGTGGCTTGCCTGGTGTCGAAGGTCTGCCGGTGGCCCGTGGCGACCCGGGTCCCCGGAACAGCGCCTCGCCGGGCGGCGTCGAAGGGGCCGTGGGGGAAGGGGCGCCCGGTGCGCGTCACGGGGTGGAGTCCGGCTCCGGGGAAAGGGGCGATGGGCGGCGTGGACACCGAACAGTCCCTCCCGGCCGGTCCGGAGGGCACGGCGGGCGGCCGGTTCCCCCGCCCGTTCGTGCAGGAACTCCGGCAGCGGATCGATATCGTCGACCTCATCGGTCAGACGGTCGCCCTGCGGCCGGCGGGTCGGGAGTTCGTGGGACTCTGCCCCTTTCACGAGGAGCGGACGCCGAGCTTCCACGTGTCGCGGGACAAGCAGGTCTACCACTGCCACGGCTGTCACGCCGGCGGTGATATCGTCACCTTTGTGATGCGGCGGCAGGGCCTCGGCTTCGCCGAGGCGGTCGCCGAACTCGCGGCGGGCGCCGGGCTGGCGATGCCGGACCGGCGCCCGCTGTCGGCCGAGCAACGCCGCCGCATCGGGTTGCAGGAGGAACTGTTTGCCGTCTGCGCCGCGGCCGCGGTGCACTTCAGGGAATGCCTGGTGCAGGCACAGGGCAGGGACGCCATCGACTACCTGCGGCGGCGCGGCGTCGACGGCCCCACGGCCGAGCGCTTCGGCCTCGGTTTCGCGCCGCCGGACTGGGACGGGCTGGGCCGGGCGATGGCCGCGACCTTCCCCCCGGAACGGCTGATGCAGGCCGGTCTCCGGCGCGAGCGCGCCGGGGGCCGCGGCGCTTACGACTATTTCAGAGACAGGCTCATGTTTCCGATATGGGACGAGAGGGGACGGGTGGTGGCCTTCGGGGGGCGGGCGTTGGCGGCGGCGGACGGGCCCAAGTACCTGAACTCCCCGGAGACGCCGCTGTTTCAGAAGCGGCGGACGCTCTACGCCCTGCACATCGCCCGCCCGTCCGTCGAACGCACGCACCGCGCCGTCGTCGTCGAGGGCTATATGGACGCCCTGACATGCCACCAGTTCGGCTTCGACCAGGTCGTCGCGACCCTGGGCACGGCGCTGTCGGCGGAGCAGGCAGGAATGTTGACGCGTTCCGCGGAATCTATCGTGTTGGCCTTCGATGCCGATCCCGCCGGCGGGGCCGCGGCGGAGCGGGGTCTGGCCATCCTCCAGGAGCGGGGCGCCCAGGTTTCCGTCGCGCGGATGCCTGCGGGCAAGGATCCGGACGAAGCGCTCCGGTCGCCGGACGGGCGGCGGGCATTCGCCGAGGCCCTCGACGGCGCGGCTCCCCTGATCCACTACCTGGTGCGCCGGGCCATCGGGGAAGCCAATGTCGCCCGGATGGCGCCCGAGCAACGCTGGCGCCTGGCGGAGCAGATCGTGCCCTATCTCGCCCGTGTGCCGGCGGCGATGGGAAAAGGGACACGGCAGGAATATATCGAACATGTGGCGCGGGCCTTCAGCTTCCCCGAGCCGCACGATCTGGCCCGCGCCGTGCAGAGGCGCGCAGAGGGCGAGGGGCATAGAAATAGAAACACTTGGAACCCTACCCCGGAGAGGGAAGGTATTAGCCGTACGGGTGTGCGTCCCGCAGGGGATGCGGCCGAGGAGACGGTTTTGGCCGTCTGCCTGCGTTCCGGCGAATGGCTCAGACGGCTATCGCCGGACCTCAGTATACACGATTTCCGCCGCGCATCGCACAAGGCCCTGGTTGCGAGATTGCTCCAGGGGGCGGCTTCCGGGACCGACGGAGTGGAGACGGAGGGGCCCGAGGCCCCAGGTCCCCGGCTGCTCGACGTCGAGGAAGACCCCGAGGCGCGGGGGTTGATCGCCCGGCTCCTGACCCTGGAACTGCCGGAGGCCACCCCCGCGGTCCTGCGCCAGTGCCTGACCACGATGCGCCGGGCGAGGTTGCAGGAGGAGGCCGGATCGCTGCGTGCGGAGCAGAGGCGTCTGGTGGCGGACGGCAGGGAAGGTTCCGCGGAGATGTTGGCGGTGACGCGGCGTCTGTTCGAATTGACGGCGGAGCTGGCCCGCTCCGCTCGGGGTGGCGGCGATGAACACGGACCTCCAAGCAGCGGGTGAAGGGCCCGGGACGCGTTCCGAACAGGGCGGGCAGCCATCGGCGGCCGCCCCCGAGAGCCGTCGTCCCTCGGGGAACGGTCGGGGACGGCCCTCCGCTGCTACGCGGGGGGTCTCGGCAGGGCCCAAGGGGAAATCGGGCGCCGGCCCCGAAGCCCCCTCCGGTGCGCCCAAGGTTCCGGACGGCCGCCGCGCCCGCGCGCGGCTTTCGGAGGCCGGCCCGCGCGGCGGACGCGCGCCGAGCGGCGAATCCGAGGGGAAGTTGGACGGAAAGCTGGACAGCAACAAGATGCAAGAAGTGCGGGAACTGATCGAGCACGCCAAGAAGCGCGGGCGGCTCACCTATGCGGAGATGATGGACGCCCTCGAGGCGGTCGATCTGACGCCGGAGCAGATCGAGGCGATCTACAAGCAACTCGCCGACATGGGCATCGAGGTCGAGGGCCACGACGACAGCGCCCTCGACGAGGATGTCGAGGCGGATGAATCGCGGGAGGACGGGGTGGCACGGGGCGTACAGGGCGCCGACGACGGCGAGGCGGTGGCCGATCCCGTGCGCGAGGCGCTCCGCGAACAGGTCGCCTCCGACGAACCCATGGACATGGGATCCATGACCGACGTGGCCATCGACGACCCGGTGCGCATGTACCTCAAGGAGATCGGGCGGGTCGACCTGCTCTCCTGGCCGCAGGAGGTGGACCTCGCCAAGCGCATCGAGACGGGCGACGAGGAGGCCAAGCGCCAACTCGCCGTCGCCAACCTGCGCCTGGTGGTGAGCATCGCCAAGCGTTACGTCGGTCGCGGTATGCACCTGCTGGACCTGATCCAAGAGGGTAACCTGGGGCTCCTGAAGGCCGTCGAGAAGTTCGACTACCGCAAGGGTTACAAGTTCAGCACGTACGCCACGTGGTGGATCCGGCAGGCGATCACGCGCGCGATCGCCGACCAGGCGCGCACGATCCGCATCCCTGTCCACATGGTCGAGACGATCAACAAACTCATGCGGGTGGAGCGCCAGCTCCTGCAGGATCTGGGCCGCCAGCCGACGCCGGCGGAGATCGCGGCGGAGATGGGCATCGAGGAAGACAAGGTGCGCGAGATCCAGAAGATCGCGCAGGAACCGGTATCCCTGGAGACCCCCATCGGCGAGGAGGAGGACAGCCACCTCGGCGACTTCATCCCCGACGAGGAGGCCTTGGCGCCCGCGGAGGCGGCCTCGATGCTCCTCCTCAAGGAGCAACTCGAGGATGTGCTCGACACCCTCACCGACCGTGAGGAGGAGGTCCTCCGCCTGCGCTTCGGCTTGGACGACGGCAAGGCCCGGACGCTGGAAGAGGTGGGCCGGGTCTTCGGCGTGACGCGGGAACGCATCCGTCAGATCGAGGCCAAGGCCCTGCGCAAGCTCCGGCACCCCAGCCGGAGCAAGAAGCTGAAGGACTATCTGGAGTAGGCACTGCGCCAGCCCGACCGGAGCCGACCATCCGGAAGCGCGGCAGCACGACCCCACCCGAAACGGACCCATCGTACAAGAGCCGCACGCAACTACCAGCAGCCCCAGTCTTGGGGCTGCTGGTAGTTGCACGAGTTTGGGGGTATCCATTTTAACCCAATACGCTTTACTTTAGCGTTGCCGAGCGGCCGCCGCGACAGGCGGCGGTTGGCGCCAGGGGGGGCTCGAGGGGTTCAGCGGCAACGCCTTTGGGCCGATGATGGCGACCTTCCACCGCGCCGCCGGAGACCGCCGTGGCGCCCTATCTAAGCGGTATTGCATTTTAACCGGACCAAGGCCGGTTGGCGGCCCTTCCCGACCTGAGCGAGCACCCACAAGATATTGTGGCCCGAGCCGTTGGCGGTCCCGAGACGATGAGGGCTGCCGCCGGCCACTCCGGTCAAGTGGACACCCCCCCCTGTACACGAGTTGTTGATAGGGGTCAAGGGGCCAAATCGCCGCCTCGCATCGCCGCGAACGCCGCCCGATCATGCCATCTGGTACTGTACGGCGGCGAGGGGGGCCGTTTGTGGATCTCCGCCTGGGACTGGGGGTCGTGGCCGGCGCCGCCGGGGGGCTTGCGGCTTGGCGGCTGCGCTGGCTGCGCGCGGACGGGGCGTGGTGTGCCGCGGTGGTGGGCGCGGCCGTGTTCGGCTGCGCGGGCTTTGCGGGCGCCGTGCCCCTGCTGCTTTTCTTCATCACCTCGACGCTGTTGGGGCGGCTCCCGCGCCGAGGGGCCGGCCGGCGCCACGGGGCGCGCACCGCCCGGCAGGTGCTGGCCAACGGAGGAGCGGCGGCATTGGCCGCGATTCTCGCGGCTTCGGGGGCGCGCTGGGCGCTACCCGCCCTCGCCGGTGCGCTGGCCGCCGCGAATGCGGACACCTGGGCGACCGAGATCGGCACGCGCTGGGGCGGGGTGCCGCGCGCCTTTGGCTTCGGGCCGCCGGTGGAGCCCGGCGCCTCGGGCGGCATGAGCGCGGCCGGAACGCTCGCGGGACTCGCCGGCGCCGCGCTCGTCGCCGCGGCCGTAGGGGGCCGGGCCGCCGCGCTGGGTGGGGTGGCGGGCCTCCTGGCGGACAGCCTGCTCGGGGCGACCGTGCAGGCGGCCTACCGCTGCCCTGATTGCGGGGCGCGGACGGAGGTCTGCCGCCACGACGGCTGCAGCTCGGACGGAGTGCCGCAACGCGGCCGACTGCCCTGGCTGGACAACGACGGCGTCAATCTGGCCGCCACGCTGTGCGGGGCGGCGGTTGCCGCGCTTCTCTCCGCCGTCGGCGTCTGAGGAGGGCGCTGCGAAACGGGACTTTCGCAGCACCCTCAGGCCTTGATCCCTCGGCTCCCCAGGCCCCCGGAGACGGGCGCCCGGAGCGATGCGTGGCGGAGCGCCTCGCCCCGGGGCCATCCACGGCGACGACTACCGCCGCAACCAGCGTTAGGCCCCGGCTTGGCGGGGCTTGGCGCAGAGGGTGCGAACCGGCCCCCGAGAAGCGGGAACGTTGCGACGAGGACGCCGGTACCGATCGGGAGGTGCCCCGCCTGGACGCCCACCGTCCGGCGGACGCAGAGGAAGCGCGCCGTATCGCCGACGCCCGCCCGCCAGCCACTCCGCCCCCGCCTGAGCGCGCAGGTGGCGCCTAAGGACGTCGGCCGCGACGACCGTCGCGGCAAAAATCCCCCCTCCGCCCACCCGCTACATCTCGTCGTGCTCCTCGCCGCACGGCCCACCCCAAGGGTTACCCTGGACGCGCAGTTCGCTGCCGTCGGCCCGCACCAACGGGTTGTACCACTGGCTGATCATCTGCGTGGACGCGCTCACGTAGTGGCCGATGTACGCGCGGCGGAAGCGCGTGCTGCTGGTGTTGGGGTAGCTGCCGTGCACGATGCTGCCGTTGAAGAACAGGACGTCTCCAGATGCCAGGTCGACCGGCACCGGGCTCAGGCCTGCCGGTACGTCCACCTCGTCGCGCGTGAAACTCAGTTTGGGGTCGGCCTCGTGCGGGCAGAGGATCGGCGAATCCTGCGTGCTCGGGACCAGCAGCATCCCGCCGTTCTCCCGGTCGGCCGCGTCGAGGGCGATCCAGGCGGCGACGCACTTGCCGGGGCTCGTCTTCAGGTAGTAATCGTCCTGGTGCAGCGCCTGGCCGCGGGCGCTCGGCGGCTTGAAGTACAGCATGCTCTGTGCGGCGATGGGCTCCTCTGCGAAGATGGCCTCCAGGATGGCGAGGACCTTCGCGTGCAGCAGGTAACGCTTGGCGGTCTCGTTGACGCGGTGGGGATGCATCATGCGCGGATAGGCCTTGAGGATGTCGCCACCGCTCTCGGAGAGGGGCACCGGGTGGAAGCACCCGGGGATGGGGCCGCCCGCGTGCATGATCATGAAGGTGTTGACGAGTTCGGCGACCTCATCGGAGCGGAGGAGGCCACGCGCCACGAACCAACCCTCCTGGGCGAACGTGTCGTAGACCTCCTGGGCGTCGTGCGTGGGAAGGACGGCGACAGACAACGGAGCCCCCCCCTATCCCTGATCCGGCGGCGGATGGGACGGCCACCTCTCAGTACATACGATCATAAGCCCAGGGGAGTGCGCCCGCCCATACGCCGGGGTGTGGGGAATGTGCTCGATTCTGCTGCCGGCGGGCCGGCTGGCGGTGAGGGCGCGACGACTCGGGCACCCTTGGTCCGATCTTCCGCACGTGCGGGCATGAGGAGGGGAATTTTTCTGGGAATCAGTCGAGCGGGCTGAATGGGGGGGCATAGATGTCCATGCAGGCGGGCTTCGGCGATGGCCTGGCACTTAATGGTTTGTTCTGGGTGATAATTCGTTCCTTTTAGCCATAGTTGCGGGCGATGGTGGCGCCCGATGGCATTAATCCTACTGCTCAGCCCATCGCCCGCGGAAGATGGGCTTGGGCGTCTGGTCGCCGGAGTCAGGCTGTACATGCGCGAAAAAAAGGGGGGGCACCGGTGGTGCGGGCTGGCGGGCGCTCCGCTCGGAGCCGGCATGACAGGGGCGGCCCAGCGTGAGGGTGGAGGCACGGGGCCCGGATGCGGCGGCGACCGCCGGCACACCCGGGCCCGCCCGGACCCGGCGGCGTTCAGCGCATGGTGCCGCTGCGGTTGGCGAGTTGCTGCTCGGCCAACTCGATCATCCGCCGCACCATGTGCCCGCCGACGGCGCCACACTGCCGTGCCGGCAGATCGCCCCAGTAGCCGTCCTGCGGCGGATTGACGCCGATGTCGTGGGCCACCTCGTATTTGAACTGGTCCAGAAACCGGCCGGCCTCGCGCACGACTGCCCGATTGGATGAACTGCCCTGGGCCACGTCGAATCTCCCCCTCGCGATGCTTGCTCCTCCGCACCTTGCCCGCGGGGCCTGCGACCGGCAGTACCGGACGCCCCTTGGTCGCCATACCAAGTTTGACCCGGGGAGCATCCCACTAGTCGACGGCGTTACATCCAGGACTTCCAGGGCCCGGCGGGCGTGGCGCCGCTCTGTACGACGGTAGACGACGGCGATCGACGGCGATCGGAGTCGTGGCGGATCGGCTGGTGCATTCGACGCGCGCACACACCCTCGGGCGGCGTTTATTCCGCTATTATGGGGCGGTGGGACTTGCTCCCTGGAGGTGGGGCAACCCGATCGGGGGAGGTGCGCGGGCATGCGGTGGCTCAGGATTCTGGCGGTGGTGATCGCGACGGCGCTCGGCACGGTCTGCGGGATGGCCGGATTCGGCACGGCGGCGGCGGCGGCGGCGCCCACGGTGTCGGTGGTTCAGAACACCAAGCTCGGTGCGATGCTCGTTGGCCCGAACGGAATGACGCTCTACCGCTTCACGAAGGACTCGGCCGGGGTGAGCAACTGCTCCGGCGGGTGCGCGACGGTCTGGCCGGCCCTTACGGTGACCGGGACGCCCACCGCCGGGACCGGAGTGACCGGCACGCTCGCGACGATCAAGCGCATCGATGGCAGCCTGCAGGTCACATACAACGGCTGGCCCCTCTACTACTACGCCGCGGACCAGAAGGCCGGGGACACCAACGGCCAGGGCGTCGTCAACGCGTGGTACGTCGTCGCGCCGGCGGTCGCCGCGGCGACCGCGGCCACACCCGCCTCCAGCTCGGCGCCCGCTTCCCCATCGAACACTCCGGCGGCGTCGGCTTCCACTCCGGCGCCTTCGACCACGGCCGCCGCTACCACGGTGTCGCTCGTCCAAAACGCGAAGCTCGGCCCGATCCTCGTGGGGCCGAACGGCAAGACGCTCTACCGCTTCCTGAAGGACTCCGCGGACGTGAGCAACTGCGCCGGCAAGTGCGTGTCCATCTGGCCGCCGCTGAGCGTCGCCGCGGGGACGCCGACCGCCGGGGCGGGCGTGACCGGCAGGTTGGGCACGATCAAGCGCGCCGACGGCAGCGTGCAGGTGACCTATAACGGCTGGCCCCTCTACTACTACGCCGCGGACCAGAAGCCCGGCGACACCAACGGCCAGGGGATCCTCAAGGCGTGGTACGTCATGGCCCCGGCGGTGCCCGTGGCGACCGCGGCGACGACCGCGACGGCTGTGCAGCCGACGCTCCCCAAGACGGGCGCCGGCCCGCTGCCCGAGGCCGCTGGTGCCGTCTTGCTCGCCTTCGGTGCCGGTCTGATGCTGGCGCGGCGGCGCCGCGCCGCGTAGGTAGGAGGGTGCGCGAAAGTCTTTCGCCGCACCCTCCTACTCCGGTTCCTTGTCCCTCAAGGCCCCCGGCGATGGGATCAGTGCCCGGAGCGGCTTTTGCCGCGCCGTCCCAGAGGGAACCGGGTCGCTGTCGGGGGCCGTTCCCGCGGAGGGACCGGCCCCCGCCTCCTCTGTGGTGCCCGATTGTCGGCCGCCCGCTCAGTCCAGGCGTTCTCCCAGCCGCAGGCGGAGGGCGGAGTAGCGCAACTTGCGGAGGGCGGCCGTCTCGATCTGGCGCACGCGTTCGTGGGAGATGCCCAGTTGCCGCCCCACCTCCTTCAGGGTGCACTCCCGGCACCCGGCGAGTCCGAAGCGCAGCCGTATCACCTCCGCCTCTCGGGCGGGCAGTTCCCGGACCGCGCTGGCGACCGCCTCCCGCAGCAGCGTCCCCTCCACGACGGCCGGGGGGGCCGGGGCGCCTTCGTCGGCGACGACGTCGGCCGTGACCAGATCCTCTGTACCGTCCACGGGGGCGTCCAGGCTGACGATGTCCCGCTGCACCTGCAGGGCTCTGGCGAGGACGCCGGCACCGAGCACCCGGTGCAGCGCGGCGGCGGCCTCTGCGTCCGTCGGCCAGCGACCCAGCGTCTGCATCAACTGCCACCGCGTGCGCCGGACCTGGCGCACCGCCTGGTCCAGGTGCTCCGGCAGGCGGATGACGTGTCCTTCGGAGGTGATGGCGCGGGCGGCGGCCTGGCGAATCCACCACGTCGCATACGTGCTGAAGCGGATGCCGACGCGCTCGTCGTACTTTTCGGCGGCGCGCAGCAGTCCGAGGTTGCCGGCCTGGATGAGGTCGGCGAGATCCAGCCCGCGCCCCAGGTAGCGCGCGGCCACCGAGACGACCAGGCGCAGGTTGGCGACCACGAGGTGGTGCTGCGCCTCGACGTCCCCGCCGCGACTCCGCGCCGCCAGGGCCGCCTCCTCCTGCCCGGAGAGCAGGTCTATCCGTCCCACGTCGCGCAGGTAGAGGCCCACGACGTCCGGTCCGTGGCGGGTCTGGGGATTCTCGCGCGCCGGCCGCGGCCGGCGCGGGGATGCCCCGCGGGGCGCGGGCACTGCCTGAGCACTGGCGGCACCGGCCGGTGCGGGCACCGCCGGTGCCGCGGGGCGCGCGGGAAGGGAGGGACGGCGCCACGCCGTCCAGCGCGCCGCCGCCGGCCGGCGCCGCAGCCGCGCCTGTTCGGGGGCGTTCACGGGGACGGCGACAACCGGTGCGCTGCCGTGATGCCGCTCGGAAGTACGTGCGGCCAAGGGGTACTGCACCCTCTGCTGGCTCGGTCAGGGACCCGAAGACGGGGCCGCGCGGCGCGAACCGCCGGTCCCATCACACGGCGCCGCGGAACGGGTACGGCGGGGGTGTCCCCGGGTCGGGAAGGGCCAGGAGCCCACCGCACCCCTCCGATGCTGCCCGATGCCCGAAGGGGGCGCCAGTCGGGACTTTCCCGATGTGGGGGCCCGCAGATGCGGGATACCCGTTCCGGGCACCGCCCCCGTCCATCCGGCCGGCGCGGGTCGGGGGGCCGCCCGCTCGGCCCGCCCCACCGGGAAGTCCACAGGGCCCGCCCCCGTCCCGCCGAATGGGAGGGCGGACCGTCCGCCGCCCAGGTACCGGCGCCCCGTCTTGGGAGGGGCCGGGACCGTCCGCCCGCACTCCCCGGAGGTGGTCTCCCTTGTCCGACATGGCCCGCCCCGCGGTCGCCGTCATCGGCACCCTCGACACCAAGGGCGTGGAGATCGCCTATCTCGCGGCGGAGGTGCGAGCCGGCGGTGCCCGCGCCGTCGTCTACGACTGCGGCGCGTTCGAGCCTCGCGGGCATGCGCCCGACGTACCGCGGGCGGCCGTCGCGGCGGCGGCCGGCCATACCCCGGAGGGGATCGCGGCCATGTCCCGTGGCGACGCCGTCGCCGTCATGGGCCGCGGCCTGCACCGGCTGCTCGCGGAGGCCTGGCGGCGCGGCCAGATCCAGGCGGCGGTGGCGGCGGGCGGTTCGGGCGGTACCTCCATCGCGGCCGCGGGAATGGTGGCCCTGCCCGTCGGCGCGGGCAAGCTGATCGTCTCCACGGTTGCGGCGGGGAACGTCGGTCCCTACGTCGGCCTCCGCGACGTCGCCCTGATGTACGCGGTGGTGGACGTCGCCGGCCTCAACCGCGTCAGTCGGGCCGTGCTGCGCAACGCCGGCCGCGCCGCCGCCGGCATGGCCCTGGCGGGTCCGCCGCCGCCGGCCGAGGGTGTCCGGGGCCTCGTCGCCGCGACCATGTTCGGGGTCACCACGCCGGGTGTGACCGTGGCCCGCGAGTACCTGGAGTCTCGCGGTTACGAGGTGCTCGTCTTCCACGCGACCGGCGCCGGCGGCCGGGCGATGGAGGACCTGGTGGCGCAGGGGGTGGTCGATGGCGTACTCGACCTCACCACCACCGAATGGGCGGACGAAGTCGTGGGCGGTGTGCTGGGGGCCGGTCCCGACCGCCTCCGGGCGCCCGGCCGCGCCGGGATCCCGCACGTCGTCGCCCCCGGGGCTCTGGACATGGTGAACTTCGGCGCTCCGGAGACGGTGCCCGAACGCTTCCGCGGCAGACGGCTGCACCGCCACAATCCGCAGGTGACGCTCATGCGCACCACCCCGGCGGAGAACGCGGCCATCGCGCACGAGATCGCATTGCGCCTGAGCGAGGCGCGCGGCCCGGTCGGCGTGCTGCTGCCGCTGCGCGGGGTCTCGGCCCTGGACCGGGAGGGGGAGCCTTTCTGGGATCCCGAGGCCGACGTCGCCTTCCGCGACGGACTGCGGGCGGATCTTGCGCCCCATGTGCCGGTGTGGGAGATGGAGGCCCACATCAACGACCCGGACTTCGCCTTGGCGGCGGCACGGGAATTGGAGCGACTGATGGCACGGCGCGACGCCGGTGACCCGCCGGCCTGATCGGGTAGCCGGGGGCACGGAGGGGGTTGCACCCCGGTCGGGGGCGGTGTATCCCGCCCGCCCGGCACGCCGGCCGGGGCCCCCGGGCCGCGCCGCGAGGCGCAGCCCCCCGCGGGATGTCCCCGCCCGCACCCCGCCCGGCGCACGCATCCGGCGCCGACCGGACCGGCCGGCCCGATCGGTGCCCTGCGCCTCAATCCGCCGAAAGCCCCGACCGGTAGCTCGGATAGGCGGGCATCCACCCCAGTTCCGTCCGGAGGCGGGCGTTGCTGCAACCGAGCGAGGAGACCTCCGGACCGCCCGGCAGGGGCTCCGGCCCCCCAGCCCGCGCCGCGATGTAGCCGTACAGCGTCCGGTGGTCGACCGGCGCGTCGTCGACCACGTTGTAGACCGCGCCGGCCGGGGCGGCCTCGACGGCCGCGATCACGGCGCGCGCCATGTCCACGGCATGGATGAGGGAGACGAGCGCGCCGCCGCTGCCCGGGAGCCGCAGCGTCCCGTCGCGGGCGTTCTGCCGCCACTCCTCGTCCCGCCCCGTACCCGGCCCGTAGAAGGCGCCCCCGCGCAGGATGCACCACTCCAGCGGCGCCTCCCGCACCATGGCCTCCATCTCCGCCGCCGAGCGCAGCCGCTCGGGGACCTGGAGCGGCGCGTCCTCGTCCGCCATCCGTCCGCCGCGGTCGCCGTAGAGGAAGGTGATGCTCTGCTGGACGTAGCGCCGCACCCCGGCGGCGACCGCCGCCCGCAGGAGGTTGCGCGTGCCGTCGACGCGGATGCGGTCGTTGATGCTCCAGTCCTGGGGGCCGCCCCGCCGGGGCACGGCGGTCGCCAGGTGCAGCACCGCCGGGCACCCCTCCGCCGCCGAAGGGAGGCAGGCCGGGTTGAGGATGTCGCCCGGTACGGCCTCGACGCCCACGCGCCCAAGGGCCGCGGCCTGTGCCGCCCCCCGTACGAGGGCGCGCACCTGGTGCCCACGCTCCAGGAGCCGAGGGATCACGTTGCGTCCGAGGACCCCGGTACCTCCCAGGACCAGGACGCGCATGGCGGCTCCTCCCAACGCGATCGCGACCTGCGGGCCGCGTATCCGCGCCGCCGTCCCGGGCGACGCGGCCTGCCGGTGGCCCGGCGGCCCGGCCCGCTCCGCGGGCGCAGCGCGGCGCACCCAGGCTATTATCGTCCATCCGCTTCCCGCCTGCGGGGTGGACCGGTGGCCCGGGCGGGGGGGGCCGCCCCGGCCGGATCGGGGGGCCGCAGGTGACGACGCGCGCGGACGGTATGTACTACGGGCCCGCGGATCGCGCGGAGCGCAGGGGGGGACTTGCGGTGCAACTCGGTTTCCTGACCGCCGGCACGGTGGAGGACGTCGCATTCGCCGCCGGCCACGGCTTTGATGGTCTGGAGGTCGCCCTGTTCGGCGACACGCCCCTCTTCGCCGACCACGCCGAGTTCGGCGCCGCCCTGCGCGGGCTGGGGATTCCCCTGTCGGCCGTCAGCCTCTTCGGACAGAACTACAGGCATCCAGACCCGGCCGCCCGGCAGAAGGCCCTGGACCGGTTGGAGCGGGCGGCCGACCTGGCGGCGGCGCTGGGCGCGCCGATCTTCGTCACGGGGACCGGCGCCGACCCGCAGGTGCGGGAGGAGGAGCAGTGGGACGCCGCCGCGGCCGACATGGCGCCGCGCGTGGCGGCGGTGCAGCGCCGCGGCCTGCGCTTCGCCTTCTACAACTGCCATTGGGCCAACGTGCTCACGGGGCCCGCCGCCTGGGACCGCGTGCTGCCACAGATCCCCGGCGCCGGCGTCAAGTTCGACCCGAGCCACCCCGCTTACGAAGACCGCGACTGGATGGACGAGATGGCGGCGGCCGGGCCGCACTTGATCCACGCCCACGCCAAGGACGTGTTGCGCATCGGTGGGAAGATCGTCGCCGACCCCAATCCCGGCCTCGGCCAGATCTCTTGGGGGCCGTTCTTCGCCCTGCTCTACGGCGCCGGCTACGCCGGGGCGGTGTGTATCGAGCCGCACAGCCAGACCTACACGGGCACCGAGCGCTACCGCTTCCTGCTGCTCTCGCAGCGCTACCTGCGGCAGTTCATGCTGCCGGAGTAGGGTGGCGGCCGGAACCGGGGCGGTGCCGCATCGATCCGCCCCGGGTGGACCGGGCGGGGGCACGGGGGGCTCGGCGCGCATAGGCTGTAACTTAGTGTCGAACGAGGGCGAGGGCCTGTAGACGGGCCTGGCCCCCTTGGTGCGGCCGCTTGCGTGAGGGGACGTGCAGGTGACGCCCCAAGCCGGGAAGGTTGTTCTG
>Ga0080006_1142376_pt1 | contig 28282 bp, 27 predicted proteins | sample RS3BMetagenome_FD_69209 | JGI IMG/M metagenome (GOLD analysis project Ga0080006, IMG submission 69209) | Ferric oxide microbial mat and aquatic microbial communities from Rainbow Spring, Yellowstone National Park, USA - RS3B (SPADES... ...
TCCCTCACCTTAAACCTTTCTACAACTGAATTCTTAATACTCTTATAAATCCTGTTATCTGCCATGAATCGATATTATCCTGCTGGAGTTATTTTTCATAATATGATTTTGGGTCTACCGTGGAGAACCGGATCGCCAGGGCCATAGCCCTCAACTACAACCTCTCGACCTGTTATCTCATCCTTGTAATAATATTACAAGAACCCTTATTTCTTCGTGAAATGATCAAATATATTCAGTAATTCCTCCATTGAATAAGTCCAAATCAACAGAGATATTACAATTCGCAAAGGAGCCCTGAATCGCCCTCATCCGGTGTGATCACATGTTTATTTCTCATTGATAATATAAACTTTAGGATTTGTGGGAGACTGCTGACAACGGCGTTAGACCACCTAAATAATCCAGCGTATTAGACCGCTCTCTGACCTACCAAAGATCTCCCAGGTAGCGAATGGGATCTCCAGTCTCCCCAACGTGACGCTCTTAATGATCTCCACCTTAAAGCCACCCTTAGTCCTGCTCAACTTCAGGATCGATCCAGCAGAGTGTGCACCGAAGAGCGATCCTTCCCTCTCCCTATCCATGAAACTAAAGATATATTTCCTGGAGCCGTCAAGCCTGAGGTATTTCACTATGTTTGAGTAGCACTTCCTGTGCTGATAGGGGTCTACAATCACAGCCTCCCCCCTTACTACCTTCAAGACTTGACTCACGTCCTCCACCTTAAAGGCCCTCCTTACGCGTATCTCTCCAGTAACTCCATAGATCCTTTGGAACCTCTCCACCATATTTGGGTCCAGTCCACCCCTTTCCCCAACCAAGACCACCTGAACTGGAGAAGAGACAGCTATGACCCTATGGTAAAAGAGTGTCAGTAACTCCCTATCCAGAGAGTAGAACTCCACTATCTTGTCTTCACTGATCAAGGAGTCGAGGAGTGGGAACCCAGTGGTCAGAGCCAAGGGTATACCACCCTCACAGTTCTACTCAGGTATTGTCTATAATACTCCAAGTCTCTACCTAGAAACCCGTTCCTGGCGTCGTAGAACCCCCTCACTCCCCTGACGTACGGTATCCCCTTGACCCACACGACGTAATCCCTAGGTTCACCTGAGACTACCCTCTCCAGGTAACCTCTCAAGAGTCTCATAACCTCGGCCCTCAGCGTCATCAACTCCTCACAGTCACTGGCAGAACTCATCAGTTTCCTTAAGTCTTCCAGGAAGTCCTTCACCAAATTAGGCATATTATCCCTTATCACTCCCTTCATCTTCACCCCGTCACTAGTCCTCCCGAAATACCTCATGGGATAGGGGTTCCCATCCCTCCTGGAGGTCAGCACTACCCAACTCATGGGCTCGGCCTTGAGTTTGAACCCGGTTCTTTCCTGGACTTCCCTGACGAAGTCGTCCACGTCTCTCCCCTTGACCATAAGTGAGTCCACTATACCGTGTATAACTTCCAGTCCCCTCTCGGAGGCTATCTCCAATGCGTTCCTGAGCGTCTTCCTGGCGAAATGGGTCACGAGTTCATAGGCTTCAATCTTCCCGAACTTGGAGTTCCTATAACCTAAGTACCCGAAAGATGCTACCAATATCCACTTCACGGCCTCGGCCCTCTCTGGGTCCACAGACTTGAGGTATTCCTTCCTGTTCACCAGCCATTCCAGAGCCTCAGGGACTATCCCTTTCTCCTTGTAACACAGGTCATGTCCTATTTCGGTAACTACGTCGTGGCAAGCGTCCACTGTCTCGGCGGATATGTTATACTTAATGATGATGGACGGATAGAGGGAGGAGAAGTCCACCTGCACCACGTCGTTAAAACAGCCCAATTTGGGGAAGAGGACGAGGCCTCCCTTGTCTACGGACCTCAACTGCTCCAGGTTCCTCTCCTTCTCTACTCTCGGAACCACATCAGGTATTATTACTCTCCTCTTGAAGGCCACCCAAGCTTCATTGGTTGTGAGTGCCTTACCTATGGTAGCTCTCATTAACTCCCTAACAGGCGTCCTGCTCACGTAAGACCACTCAATCAATCCTTTAACTGATACTGGAGCCCTCTTCTCCTCCATGTTGAGCTTGACCGATGCCCTGATCTTATGGCAAGCCCTACCCATGCATTCAGCCACATCTGCCCTCAAGCTGAGATCGTCAAGATCCCCAGTCATTTCTCTCCCGTTCAAGTTTGCCCTGAACTTATGACCTGTGGGAGAAGGGCCGAACCAATCCTCTGTCACGACTGAGGCTATGCTCAGCTCGGAGAGATCCAGCTCGTCCTTCACGATCTCCACTTCCCCCCTCCTGATGCTGACCTTCCTGAAGGGGAGCGCCCCCAACCTGAACAAGGTCTGAGAGAGAACCGTGGGGAGCTCGTTCAGCACCCTATATCGCTTGGATAAGTGGTAGTAAGCTCTTAAGTCCCTCAGCTCAAACCTGTGGAGGGTTACCTCCCTTCCGTCGAGGTACCTCCACTGCTCGCCCTCGTAATAAACTACGTCTGGATGTTGTGCTACCCTATCTGGATCCCGAGTCTCTATGTAAATGGGGAAGGTCGTCTTGACTTCCACAGTTTTAAACCCGTTGAGGATCAGAGTCGCACTTCCGGCCCCAGGCAAAATGTCAACTACGTACCCCTCCATCGCTGCAGAACCCCTCTGCAACTGCAGAGATTAAGGCCAGCATAACCAACTCCTGTGGGCTCATCATCTCGTCGTAGGAGGCGTTCTGAAAGTATCTGACCCTCTTAGACGCCTCAGTCACAGCCTGCCTAAGACACGGGAGACCTACCCTGTTGGCTATTCTACTCAACTTTTCCATCTCTGAGTCCACAGATGCGGTGAAGGAGGGTTGTGTTCTACCCATGAGTGAACCAACGAATGCACCATAAAATTTTTCCAGAGAGTTAACTGAAAGTTTTATTTAACCTAAGGGTAAAAAATTCAGGGTAGTACCAGGATCCGGGTATTATCTCATGCGCCTCGTAGCTCTCTCTTTAATTCCTCCACAGCTCTCTTTATATCCTCCATGGACGCCTCGTCTTCTATGGTGGTCAGATCCCCCAGGTTCGCTCCAGTCATGACGGCCTTTATCACTCTCCTCATTACCTTACCTGACCTAGTCTTCGGTAACTTCTCCACGAAGTGAACCTGGGGAGAAACTATGGGCCCCATCACCTTTCTGACGTGAGCTTGTATTTCCTTCCCCAACTCATGTGAAGGTGAATAGCCCTTCTTGAGCACCACGAAGGCGTGGACCTCCTCTCCCTTGACTGGATCCGGAACTCCTATCACCGCTGCTTCCGCAACTGCAGGGAAGGAAGTTATGGCAGACTCCACTTCCCCAGCTCCTATCCTGTGGGCTGCTATCTTTATGGTCTCGTCTGCCCTACCCAAGACCCAGACGTAACCGTCCTCGTCAACCATGGCGTAGTCTCCTGGGTAGTAAAGCGAACCGAACTTACTGAAGTAGGTTTTCTTGAGCCTTTCACCAGTATCGTTCCACATTCCAATCATCATGTTCGGGGGGAACGGTGGCCTCATGACCAGATAACCTCTCTCCCTGGGCTTGGCTGGGTTTCCGGAGTCGTCTAAGACCTCCACGAAGTTCCCAGGTAACGGGAATCCAGAGGCAGGACCAGACTTCATGGGCAAGTATACCACTCCTGGAATGTAACCCAAGTTAGGTGCCCCTGTCTCCGTCTGCCACCACTGATGAGACATGTAGACCTTCCCACCGCCCAATACCTCGAGCCCCCACTTCCACGGGGAGTAGTTGAGTACCTCGCCGTTAGTCACTATTATCCTCAGGGAGGAGAGATCGTGGGTCTTAACGTATTCGTCGCCATACTTCATGAAGTACCTCAGAGCTGTGGCAGAAGTACCGAAGGTCGTGGCCCTATACCTCTCTATGATTTCAGCCCACTTGTCTGGGTAAGGATAGTCTGGGGCACTCTCGTATATCACGACGGTCCGCCCCATGACCAAAGGGGAATAGGTTATGTATGAGTGTCCCACTATCCAACCTATGTCGGAGGTATTGAAGAGCACGTCATTCTCCTGGCTGAGGCCGTAACTCCAGAGGAGCATCAAGGAGGTACCTGTGAGGAAACCACCGGTGGAGTGCACTATACCCTTAGGTTTCCCAGTCGTCCCTGAGGTGTAAAGTATGAAGAGAGGATCGTTGGAGTCCATCCTCTCCGGCTCTACGTACCTGTACTTTCCCACTTCGTCGAAGTACACGTCTCTTCCCTCCTTCATATCCACCTCAGTCTTCATTCTCCTATACACAAGGACTTTCTTCACTGGGCTCCTCTCACCCAGACTCTTGAGGGCCTCGTCTACGGTCTTCTTGAGCTCCACGACCCTTCCCCTCCTCGGATAAGCGTCAGCAGTCACGATAACCTTGGCCTGAGCGTCTTCGACCCTATCTGCTATAGCCTGTGAGCCGAACCCGGCAAAGACTACGCTGTGTATAGCCCCTATCCTTGCACAGGCCAACATGGCGGCAACACCTTCTGGAATGAGGGGCATATATATGGTCACTCTATCTCCCCTCCTGACTCCGAGCTCTAGCAGGGCGTTGGCCCATCTGTTAACCTCGTAGAACATGTCCTGGTAAGTTACTATTTTCCTTTCGCCAAGCTCGCTCTCCCAAACTACGGCGGCCTTGAACTTTCTGGAGGTATTCAAATGTCTATCCACGGCATTATAAGAGGCGTTTATCTTACCCTCGAGGAACCACTTGGTCATGGGATTCTCCTGTCTCATAGTCTCTTTCCAAGGTTCGTACCAATCTAACAAATCTTGAGCTAGAGAACCCCAGAATTCACTGGGCTTCTCCTTGCTTAGCGTGAAGAGGTGTTTGAAGTACCTCATGTTGTAATCGGCCTTTTCCTCCAGTTCCTGCTGTCCCATCTTCAGAGGTTGTTCCTCGGTCATAATAAACCGCTTAAATTTACTTATACAGTATTAAAAAGGATTACCTTCCCTGACGAACTTCGTCAAAATTTAAAGGTACGCTGTAACCCCTCAGACAACCAGATGGGATTTTCCCAGTCTGGGGAGATGGTTTGCTCTCCAGACCTGGGGAACCCTCACCCTTAGAGCTGGGAGCAGGTCAGAAACCGCAAATCCCGTGGAGTAGTGCCTTAATCCGACGTAGTTTACGCTTATGATGTCAGCTAGAACCCTCATGAAGCAGATCCAAATCCACTTGGTCAATGAGATTGGCATTAAGGTTAAACATAACCTATAGACTATCTCGTATTTTTTAAAAACAACGAACGTAACACCTGCAGTTACTAGAAAGATTTTTAATTATATATCTCGCCATGAAGAGTGATATGTCTGGATCTGGAGAGAAACCCCAAAGGGCAGGAGATTTAGGAGCTCAATCAGATAAGCAGTTGAGAAAGGCACTTGGCAAGTTCGAACTTTTGTACCTGTCCCTGGGAGGGATAATAGGATCTGGGTGGTTGTTCGGAGCCCTATACACCGCTGAGGACGCTGGAGGCTCGGCCATCCTCTCCTGGATAATCGCGGGGATTCTAGTACTTTTCGTGGGACTGACCTATGCAGAGCTAGGTTCAGCTATTCCCAAGACAGGGGGAATAGTGAGGTATCCCCATTACACTCACGGAGGAGTGGCCGGATACATAATAACCTGGGCCTACTTCCTCTCTGCAGCGTCGGTTCCCGCCATAGAGGCCACAGCCACGGTGACTTACCTCTCCACTCTAGTGCCGTCCCTCACAGTGAACGGGATTCTGACGCCCTCCGGGATATTAGTTTCCTACCTCTTCCTAGTATTCTTTTTCCTTCTGAACTACCTTGGAGTTAACATCCTAGGTAAGGTAACTCACGGCGTTGGATGGTGGAAGTTGTTAATACCTGGAGTTACCGTTGTCACATTATTAGTGACGTATTTCCATCCGGCTAACCTCACTGCAGGAGGAGGCTTCTTCCCAGCAAAGGACATGGTGGCAGCTGGAGCCTCTGGGATATATGGCTTCTCTGCCGTCCTTTACGCTATTCCCACCACTGGAGTTATCTTTTCTTACTTGGGTTTCAGGCAGGCGGTAGAGTACGGAGGTGAGGGGAGGAGCCCTCAAAAGGATATACCCTTCGCTGTGATAGGATCATTGGTGATCGCCCTGTTCCTTTACACTCTCCTTCAGCTGGCTTTCATAGGAGGGATAAATTGGAGTAACCTCAGCATAAAGGTCGGTAATTCCACAATGCCGGTCACGTATGGCAACTGGACTGCGTTGGGTTATACGAAACTTTCCTCAGGACCTTTCTACCAGCTATTTGAGCTTGCTGCACCTCTAGGTATACTCGCCCTCATATTCAGTGGTTGGGCCTACATACTCCTCCTCGACGCAGTGGTGTCCCCCAGCGGAACTGGGTGGATATACTTGGGCACTAGCGGGAGAACCCTGTACGGTTTCGCGTCCAATGGCTATCTACCGGGACCGTTCTTGAAGCTAGGTAAGACTAGGATACCTGTCATCTCCTTCATCGCTGCAACAATAATAGCTGCTATATTCATGTTACCTTTCCCCTCTTGGCAGTCTCTGGCGGGATTCATCAGCTCAGCCACGGTCTTCACGTACATCATGGGAGGGATAGGATTGGAGACCCTAAGGAGGACGGCGCCAGAGCTGAAGAGGACGTATAAGCTTCCTTTAGCCAAAGTGATAGCTCCCATAGCTACGTTAGCTGCAGGCCTCATAGTCTACTGGTCAGGCTTCGCAGTCCTGTTCTATGTGGTCACAGGAATATTCCTGGGCCTTGCCCTCTTCTTCGGATACTATGCGTATAAAATGATGGGGATGGGCAAGAACTTGTCAGTGTTCCTGGGAGTAGTTAACATAGCAGTGGTGCTCGCGGACGCGTTCCTCCTCTACGATTCTACCTCAGGGCTGACTGCGGCAAACAACGTAGGCTTTATGGAATACCTCTTAATCATGGTGGGCTTGGTTGCGCTGGATATAGCCCTGCTGTGGTCCGAATCTAAGACCCAGGATGCCAAGACTGAGATCAAAGCCAGCTACTGGCTACTCGCCTTCATATTCGTGATGACGACAATATCCTACTTTGGAGGGTTCGGCCTAAACCCCGTAATACCTTTCCCAGAGGATACTATAGTTGCGGCCATAGTTACCTTGGCTGCACACTACGGAGCAGTATACAGCGGGTTCAGGACACAGGCGATAGAGGACATCCTGAAGGAAACTAGGGAGGTTCCACCCACATAATCCTTTTTTAGATTCCTCTACCATTTTCAAGCTCATGTGCACTGGAATACACGCTATACCCTCAGGACCTTGGGAGTTCCCTGAGGCTGTCTACTCCTTCGTAATATGTGATGAGAAGAACGTGATGATAGATGCCGGAGTGGCTAACTCTGTCATGGATGTGGGGTTCTTAGATAGGTTGGACTACGTGGTGGTGACACACCTCCACATAGATCACTTGGGCACTTTGGCCGAGGTCGTCCAGAGGTACAGACCGAAAGTCCTAGTGTATCAGGGCTACTCAAAGTACCTTAGAGACCCCTCAAAGGTGAATCAGGGAGGGAAGAGTGTTCTTGGAGAGGTCGCAGACATCTACGGTGAGGTCGAACCAGTGAATGGGGAGATACTGGAGGTCGGTGGAGGGGAAGTGATAGACCTTGGAGATAGGAAAATGGAGTTACTTTACACTCCTGGACACGCCAAACACCACATTTCAGTGCTCATAGACGGCATCCTCTACGCTGGTGACTCTGCTGGAGGAAGATACAACGGTTTACCTATTCCAACTACTCCACCACCCCTGAACCTCAGGGACTACGTAAATAGCCTCAGGAGGCAAATATCTTTAAGACCGAAGGCTGTGGGACTAGCCCACGGAGGATTAGTAAATCCGTCCCATATGGGGGAACATTTGGAGCAAATACTCAAGGGGAAATATAGGGTAGACGTTAACCTAGGAGGGGAAGCAGAAGTGATCCTTAAGAAACATCTTGAGGTTAACTATAGAGGTATTGAGGAGGCTCTCCTAAAAGAGAAACTAGACTAGATGTTGAAGGGGGAGAAGGTGTCCCCATATCTCTGTATGTCCTTGTCTATCCTTCCTATCTGTTCGTCTAAGATCTCCAGTACCTCCCTAGGTGTGTCCTTCACCCTGGAGTAGAGCTCTCTTATTCTAAGATACTTGTTCTTATACTCCTTCAACCTTATGGAAAATTGTAACTCATATTGTTGTTTCATGTATTCCTTGTTCAACACTTCCTTGAATAGCCTCCTCAAATCCTCATATGTGGGAATGAGCCCCACAGCTGTCCTCAGGTGGTCAGCCCTACCCTCTAACCTCTCGGTTATCCACCTCAGCCAGACCCTCTTGTCCTCCTTGGAGTTCAAGTATCTTCCTTCCATGTCCTTAAGGAAGTAATTGGCCCCATATATCCTAGGTTGCAGCCTCAACTTTTTACCGAATTCCAGGTAGTTGCGTAGGTACTCTCCTAGTGACACTGAAATGAAGTCCAGTAATGCCATGGGATTGAACTCCATCTCGTCGAGTTTACCTACTACGGCACTTGTCCTAGCGGACTCCATGGAGGCCCCCATGGTGACAACTCCGTGGGCCCAACTGAAGGCCTCAGCTATTGGGACTACGGTGGTGTAATCCCTTACCCCGAATATCATTGCCTCTATTTCCACACCTCTCGGATCGTCTATCCTGGGATCAGCGTTCCTGAAGGACTTTAGGGGAGCAGTGAACCTGGCGTTTGGATGGGATGGGGGAATCTCTACGCCCTCAGAGTTAGTCTTACCAGGCCACCATTCTCCGGCATAATTAATCCCCTTACGAGGGACAGGTTCTTCGCTCCCCACCCAATATACTTCTCCCGACTCAGTCATGAGAACGTTAGAGAAGATAACTTCTCCAGGAGTGTGAAGCACCTCCCATATTATGGGATCGTCCCTCTTGTTTATTCCCTGAATTATCCCAAAAACTCCTATCTCAGGGTTCACGGCCCTCGCTATACCTTGGGACTCCCTAATGAAGGCTAAATCGTCACTTACCAGCTTCCCCATCATAGAGGTGCTAGTCTTACCCGAGCCTGAAGGGAAGGCAGCGGTAACGTAATGTGTTGTTTCCTTCCCCTCCAGACCCACTATGGCCATGTGCTCCGAGAGCCAACCCTCATTAACTGCCCTCCTCAGTGTCAACCTCAGAGCTAGCTTCTTGAGGCCTACGCTGTTACCAGCATATGTAGTGTTCACACTATAGACCGTCCCGCCGAAGTCTATTACTATCCTCCTCTTCTTCACGTCTCCGGTACCCTTCGAGTGGACAAACCTCAGGAATTCAACGTTACCCCCTACCTTTACAAACTCATCGTAAGCGCTTCTGTATAGGATGTTCTCACTATGGATGACATACGGGGAGTCAGTCACTTGGATCGCCAGGATCTGAAAGGGAGAGGATTTCGGACCCAGGGCATAGAATCCCACGAACATTTCCCTCCCCCTCATGGACCCCCTCAAGAGCTCCATGACCTCATTTAGACCCTCTTGCCTGGGTTTCGTGTTAACGAAGGGAATAGGCTCGGACAAGATGAAGGTATCCTCCCTCGCTCTGGCCTGATCTGAGGGCTTGTCAAAGTGTATAGTATGTCCAGGAACCCTGAGGGGGACCTCCTCTCCTGTCTCCAGAGCCCGTCTTTTAACATACTCCTGGTCCTCACGTGTGCCCTTCAAGACATAAACTGATTCGGGATCACAGTGCCCCACAACCCACGATAGAAAATCCAATACACTCTCGTTCTTTAACTCCATGAGACGTAGGAACATCTCATCGGTCAACTTTCCCTTTAGGAGATTGGGTATCTCCATATACTATAAACCAATACTCAACTATATATTCACCCAATAATTCCCTGGTTCAAACATATTAGAATGTAATCAAAGAATCATTGAAAAGTTAAAGTAAAGAATGGGCAGTATCGTGTCCAAGAGACTAAGTGAGAGGTATGGCCTCCTCACGGAGGGCGTTGTTTCCACAGGTATCAGGCTCCTTATAAATAAGGGAGTTCAGAAAGGGCGAAAAACATCGCCTCCCTGAAACGTGGACGGATGGCCCTCTTGCAAGGTTTTAAGCTTCGGAATCCCTCTTCCTTCATGGCGTTCCCTCCTAGTCAACTTCTCGTGGGTGAGGAGCAGGAGCCGACCTCTCCTGTGATGCCGTGAAATACCATGGGTGTGGGTAGGGTTATCCGCTAGAGGGGCTGAGGGGTATGAATGGAGCAATGCCCCGGGACTCCGGTGAAGCCCAATGGCTGAGAATTGGATATAAATTCATGAAAATCCAGTGAAGCCCAAGCCCCTGGGATATCCGCGTATTTTCCGACGAGTGTCCTCAGGAGCGAACGAGTTTTACCCTCACCCTTTAAACTCCCTTTTCCAATAAGTACTGAGGATGGAACTCATAGACTTGAGTGACTTAAACGTCGACGAAAAAGTTAAGGAGGTGTTGAGAAGTAGGGGGATCGTCACACTTAATCCAGTACAATCAGAGGCGGTGAGGAAGGGACTGCTGGAGGGGAAAAGACTCCTCTTGACCTCTCCCACAGGTTCTGGAAAGACCTTGATTGCGGAACTGGGGATGATATCTCATCTTCTCAAGGGAGGAAGGAGAGCAATATACACCACACCTTTGAGGGCTCTCACCTCGGAGAAATACCACGAGTTCAAGGCGTGGGAGTCTCTCGGAATAAAGGTCGGCATGACCTCAGGAGAATACGACACTGACGACGCTTGGTTAAGGAACTACCAATTGATAGTCACTACCTACGAGAAGTTGGACTCCCTGTGGAGACATGGGCCCTCTTGGTTGTTCGAGACAGACTATTTCGTCCTTGACGAATTCCATTACATCAACGATGGCGAGAGAGGCCCTGTTGTTGAAAGTGTAGCGGTAAAGGCCAAGAGAAGGAACTTGCTGGTTCTCAGTGCCACCATAAGTAATCACTCCGAGATAGCCAAGTGGTTGGAGGCAGAGGCTGTAACAACCAATTGGAGACCGGTACCCCTGAGGGAGGGTGTTCTGGTTCCAGATAGGGGAGGTTTCGTGGTTTCCTTCGCCGACGGGAGTTCGTATAAGCTGAGGGGAAACGACGCTATCCTGGCGTTCACAAGGAAGGTCGTGGATGAAGGGGGACAAGTGCTGTTGTTTAGGAACTCCAGGAGGATGGCCGAGACCACAGCCAGGAAGGTGGCAGAGCTTGACCTGGAGGTGAAGAGGAAGGAGATCGAAGACCTCATAGCCAAACTGGAGGAGGTGGATGACGCGGGGAGCAACGAGAAGGAAGCTCTACGCGAACTCTTGGAGAGAGGTGTAGCGTTTCATCACGCTGGGCTCTCCAGGGGATTGAGGGAGGTGATAGAGGATGGATTTAGGAAAAGGATAATCAAGGTCATCACTGCCACTCCAACCCTAGCTGCTGGGGTAAACTTGCCTGCTAGGGCTGTGATCATAGGAGACATCTACAGGTTCAACAGGAAGATCCTAGGCTTTCAGGAGGAGATATCTATCATGGAGTACAAACAGATGAGCGGGAGGGCAGGAAGACCAGGATACGATAGTGAGGGCGAGGCGGTGATCGTTGTGAGGAATAGGAGGGATGCAGAGAGGGTTTTCAAAAGATATATTCTCTCCCCACCTGAACCCATTCAGTCCCGGTTGGGAAACGAGCCAGCCTTCTATTCATTCCTCCTGGGCTTGATATCTGAGGGGGAGAGCACGGTAGAGCAGATAAGGGAGTTAGCTCGACAGACCCTGCTGAGCAGGGAGTTAGTTGACAGATATCTAGATTCCGGGATCCCTTGGCTTGAGGAGAACGGCTTCATTGAACTTGATGAAAAGTTATTCCTCACCAAGTTGGGAAGAAGAGTGGCTGACCTCTATATAAATCCCTTCACTGCACAGGTAGTTAAGGACGTTCTCAGGAAGAACGAAGCCGTAGAGTGTAACCTGGCCTATCTGCACCTTTTGGCCTGGAGTCCTGATGGTCCATTCGTGGGCGTGAGCAAGGGTGAAGAAGACGAGTTAATAGAGAATGTCTCCTGTCCCCCGTTCCTTGATGAGCCGGAGGACGAGGATGACTTCTACAAATACGTTTCTGCCCTAAAGATAGCTTCCATACTCAACGACTGGATTGAGGAGATCGAAGAAGATGTAATCCTCGGTAGGTACGGTATAGGCTCAGGAGACCTCAGGAGCCTGGTGGAGACCATGGATTGGCTAACCTATTCTGCCTATAACGTGGCTCAAGTCCTGGGCTTGGAGGAACACGCCGATGTCCTCAGGAGACTTAACGCGAGAGTCGAAGACGGAGTAAAGGAGGACCTGTTGGAGATAGTTAGAGTACCTGGAGTTGGGAGGAAGAGGGGTAGAGTCCTATTCCAGAACGGTCTAACTAAACCTGAGGACCTAGTGATGAACCCTGAGAAAGTGAAGGCCCTACTTGGCGATAAGATAGGTGATAAGGTTGTCAAAGAGGCTGCAAGAGTTATTGGAGGAGTTCTTTAGGGCAAAGGACGGAGAGGAGCTCCTATTTCGAGGAGACCCAGAGTCCGTGAGGAAGCTCTCACTGGTCTTAAGGGCACTGGGCCAGAACGTAACCGTGGAGATGGGTGAAAAAGGGGAGGCTATTCTAAGATGCACCAAAAGGAGACCTTAGAGGGGGATGTTCCCGTGCTTTTTCGGGTATCTGAATTCCCGCTTGTTCTTCAACGTATCTAGAGCAGACACTATGACTTTTCTGGTGTCCTTGGGCTCTATTACGTCATCTATGAGTCCCTTCTCCGCTGCCCAGTACGGATTAGCGAAGAGTTTCTTGTACTCCGATATCCTCTCCTTAATGAAGTCATCAGGCGACTTACTGTTCTGGATCTCTCTCCTGTACAGGATCCTCACTGCTCCCTCAGGACCTGTGACCGCTATCTCTGCAGATGGCCAAGCGTAAATCAAATCTGCCCCCAGACTCTTTATGCTCATGGCTATATGTGCCCCTCCGTAGGACCTCCTAATCACCACGGTTATCTTTGGCACAGTGGCCTCAGCAAAGGCGTAGAGCATCTTAGCTCCGTGTCTTATTATTCCCTTGTATTCCTGATCCGTTCCCGGCATGTAGCCTGGAGTGTCTACGAGGCTGATTAGCGGGATGTTAAAGGCGTCGCAGAACCTTATGAACCTTGACGCCTTGTCTGCAGCGTCGATATCTATGGCGGCCCCCAAGTGGGCCGAGTTGTTGGCAACTATCCCTACTACGTTTCCTGCCATCCTCGCGAAGCCCACCACCATGTTCTGTGCCCAATGCCTCTGCACCTCCATAAACTCGCCGTTATCCACTACCCTGTAAATTACTTCCCTCATATCGAAGGGCTTCACGGTGTCAGTGGGTACTACAGACTCGACGTCTTTAACCTCCCTGTCTGAGGGGTCGCCAGTGTCGAGGAAAGGCGGATCCTCCATGTTATTTGAGGGAAGGTAGGATAACAGCCTTTTGGTGATGTTTATGGCGTCGTTCTCATTCTCAGCAACGAAGTGCACTACGCCAGACTTAGTGGCGTGGATTATGGCACCTCCAAGGTCTTGGAAAGATACATCTTCTCCCAGTACTACCTTAGTTATCTCCGGACCCGTGACGAACATGTAATAGGCGTCTCCCTTTATCATTATGATGAAGTCCGTGAGTGCTGGAGAATATACTGCCCCACCTGCGGCTGGACCAGCCATTATGGTTATTTGTGGTACCACACCTGAGGCCATCACGTTGGCCTTGAAGACGGCACCGTATCCCTCTAAGGCTACCGCCCCTTCCTGTATCCTGGCTCCTCCAGAGTCGTTAATTCCTATCACTGGAGCACCTACCTTGAGGGCCATCTCGTATATCCTAGTTATCTTGCTTGCGTGAGTCTCACCCAGTGTTCCGCCTATTGAAGTGAAGTCTTGGGCAAAGGCAAAGGCTGTCCTTCCCTCCACCTTTCCCCATCCTGTTACCACACCGTCCCCGTAGACTCTGTTCTTATCTAGGCCAAACTCCGTGGCCTTTGTTGTGGCGAACGTCATGATTTCGTTGAACGTTCCCTCATCGAAGAGTAGTGCCAACCTCTCTCTGGCTGTGAGCTTTCCCTTACTGTGCTGGAACTTTATCCTGTCTTCTCCTCCACCCTGATAGGCCTTTGCCTTCAGAGATCTAAGCTCTTCAATCAATCTACCCATGTCGGGCTTCTCGTATGTAGTTGCCATAATTCTTCCCGATACATGTAAAGTCTGGTCTTAAAATTTTTACTATATAAACATTAGACTAATGATAATTATAAATAAGATTTAATGGTTTTAAACTGAGACCTCAGCGTTCGCGTAGGGAGACCTCACAGATCGGTTCCCGGATTCCTCATCACAGGTGAAGAAATGTTCCAGTTCCATAGGCTTAATTTTTTTCTTACCGTGAGAGTTACTGGAACTCACCGGTGTTAGAGGCTTGCTCAGGGCTACGCTCCCTCGTCCTGAAAGATGAGCTGTTGCTAACGGTTTCGATAAGCTGTGAAGTTTATGTATTTTGAAGTTAAGCAAAGTGTAGATTTTCACTGTTTAGCCGTTCGACTCACCATTGAGGAACTCACGCAGCATATATACCCTCTTCCGCCACATACTTCTCTCTTGCTAGGTCCATTAGCTTCCTAGTGAAGAGTACAGAATAAATTACTACAATGATACTGAATATTAGGGAAAGCCACCCCACTACGGCTAGATTCCCCTGAGCATCCGCTAGGGCCAAATACTTCATGAGCCCTGTATGAACTTCAAGCGTCTTACCATCGTATATATCAGGCCAATACTCACCTATTGCTAACCCTCCCCAAGCACTGTTTATGGTACTAGTCAACCCCGACACTATGTAAGGGAAGGTAGAGGGAATTACGATCTTACTCATCCTCTGCCAAAAGCCGAGGTTCAGGTTGTCCATCACCTCCCAGTACTCGTGAGGCATATTCTTTACTCCTAACCAGTAGCTGTAGAAGACGTAATAGAACGTAGAGATGAAGCCGAGTAACAAAACGTAAAACTCGTCTGTGAATGAACCGAACGCTCTCTCAACTGCCGGGTATGTGAATGCGAAGAGAAGTGGGAAGTAGGCAGGGGCAGGAAACGCGGCCAACGTTTGTATTATTGGTACGACGGCCCGTTCAGTTTTCACGTGTAAAGACAACCAGTATCCTAGAAATAATGCTATGACCAGGGATATCACAGCAATAATTCCTACCCTAAGGTAATCTGCCCCCACTAGTATTAGGTCGTACGGCGTCGTGGAGAGGAGGTAACCCCAAGTTTGATCTGGAACCGAGCTGATCACGGTGAAGACCGAATACGATATTCCGATCAGGAAGACGAAGGCTATTATCTGACCCAGCGTCTTCAGGTGGTGACTCTTCTCCCTCTCCTCCTCAATTTCAGCCTCCTGCGCCCTACTCCTGATTGCGTACCTAGCCAGCTTAGTTACTGGAGATACGGCATTACTGAGTCTACTGGAGTACCTTATCCTGAACCTGCCTCTCCTGACCGCATTGCTCGAGGCTTCGGTATCTAAGCCGTACCTCTGAACGGAGTACTGTGCAAACTCCCTGAGGAGAAGGGTCACGACCACGACGACTGCAGCCAAAACCCCAAGCGAGTATAACGCATAAGTGTACTCCCCAGCCGTGGTGAGATCATATATGAGACTACCTATTCCAAAGACTGAATACGTCGAGTTGCCCACACTGAACACCTCGCTCACAGTTATGTAGAACATGGCGTCGGCGAAGCTGGGGATGAGATTTGCAGCTATCCTCGGTACGGAGAACGGTATGTACAACTTCGTCATCTTCCCCCAGAAACCGAGTCTCAGGTTCTCGGAGACCTCCCTCAAGTTCTCTGGGACGGTCTTAAAGGCCTGATAGATCCCCATCCAAATGTTCCAAACAACGGCGGTGAAGACCAGAAATATTACCGCAAGTTGCGAGCCGATTGTCCCCCCAATATCTGTCACAAAGAAGATAAGTACCACGGGGAAGAAGGTGATTACAGGAACCGACTCTAGGACTTCCGAGAGCGAGATATAGATGTTCTCGAACGTCCTATTTTTCAAGGCGACGTAACCTAGGAGCCAACCGCTCAGAACGGAGAGGAGAATTGTAAAGAAGACTCTCCCAGTGGTAGCTCCCACTGCCTCCAGGGCCAGGAATAAATCAAACGTGAGCTCATCCCTCCTTGACCTTCTTTTTAACTGGAGTAAGTAACTTGTAGAGAAGGTCCAGGTACTCCTGGAACTTCTGATCCCTGGGACTTCTAGGCCTCTCCATCTCTATGGTGACCTCTCCCACCACAGTGGCTGGCCTACCGTTAAGCACGAAGACCCTGTCTGACAACTCCACTACCTCGTTCATGTTGTGGGATACTAACACGGCGGCCTTTAGGGAGGTATCCTGACTGAACAGGGTGGAGTAAATCTCCTGTCTTAACCCCTCAGCGGTCAGTTCATCCAGATGAGCGAAAGGCTCATCCATTAGTAACACATAGGGGTCAGCCGCAAGAGCCCTGGCGATGGCAACCCTCTGTCTCATTCCACCGCTCATCTGCTTGGGGTAGAACTCCTCAAACCCCTGAAGACCAACAAGCTCCAACATCTTCCTCGCTATCGAATCTTCCTCCTCCTTAGTCAAGTTTCTATACTTGAGACCGAGCTTAACATTTTCCAACGCAGTGAGCCAAGGAAAAGTAGCTATGGATTGATGTATCAGTGCAATCTTTGGGGTAGGCCTAGTGACCTTCTTTCCCAATAGGATGACTTCTCCCTCAGTGGGTCTAATGAAACCGCCCAATATCCTCAGCAGGGTTGACTTTCCCACTCCTGAGGGACCCACTATGGCTATTAGCTCGTTGTCCAAAGCCCTCAGATTGACGTGCTCAAATACCCTATACTCTGGGCCGTACTGGAAGGCCAGATCCCTGCCCTCTAGGATTGTTCCATCTTACCAGCCCTCTCGAAACTCCATTGCAGTTCTTATAAGCTTTTCACCCTTCTTTCCCGCCCGTTCATCTAGATTACGCAGTGTTAACCCATAGTTTTCCTCTGTCGTCTGCGTATTTCTTAACGACTACTTTACCGTCCACCGCTAGGACTCCAGTTCCATCATGTCTTACCAGTGCGTCAAAGTATTCCCCCACAGCGCTATCTATAGGCCGTTCGGGTTTCCGTCGTGAATTCACTTTATTGAATGAATATCGTAGCAAATAAATGTAGAACTACGTAACTTTATATGAGGGACGAGATGGATTTGTCTTATAAACGGTAGAATAATACGATTCGTAAAGGAGACCCGAATCGCCCCTATCTATTCTCTTCCTTTGAGTTCTGTCCATGACGTCCCCGAAATTCACTATGAGTGATTTAGGAGAGGAAGTAGTTCAGGTCAAGATACACAGTCAACAGATAGAGCCCTATCCACGTCCCCGGAAGGAGATACTGGTAGACCCAATTCCTCTTCACTCCTTTCAGGATGAGAAGCGACCCTAGCCCAGAGACCGTATGAATCACGAAGAAGAGGGCCAATGGAGCTATCAGGGCTAGATGTAACTCAAGGGAGATCCCTCTAGTTAGGAGTCCTAGGGTCAACTCGGTGACGAAGCTTGAAGTTTGGGGACCAGCACCGAAACCCGTTAAGCCTTCCAATATGGCTAAAACTAGTAGTACGACCGAAGTCTTTCTCCTAAACTCAGGTGAATATATGGACGTCCTGGAGGTGGGATTGAAAGCCTTAGGATAACTGGCCATCATTACGCCGATCACCCAGGCCTGAGGGAACAGGGGCAAAAGCGTCACTACAAGTGACGCCAACCATACAAGTAGAGAGGTACTACTTCCTCGCAACATCAGCATACCCCAACGACTCCCAATATCCTAATACATTCTGGGAAGTAACGTAGAGCCTAGTTACCCACTTGGCGTAGGTGTAACCCCACCACCTGGGCACTGCAAGCCTCACAGGATAACCATGAACCTGAGGCAAGGGCTTCCCGTCGGCCATGTAGGCCAGGACGGTGTCAGGTTCCATAGCCTTCCAGATAGGTAGGTCGGCCGTATACCCGTCCGCTGAGTAGCTCAAGACCTTTATGGCTGAGGGTGAAGGTTTAGCCATCTGGAGTATGTATGAGAGAGGGACGCCAGTCCAAACAACCTCCGCCCTGAGGAAGTAAGGATCAGACACGCATTGTATGGTATCCTTAACTTGTACGGAGGGCATGCTCAGAATGTCCTCATACGTGAGCTGGAGAGGGTTCTCCACATCTCCGTCCACGGTGAGAACGTAATTACTTAGATTGACGTTAGGTGTACCTCCTATCTGTACCACGTACCACGATGAGAAGGGAGTCAGTCCTTTTGGGGCGTGAAGCAGAGGAGCTAGTTGGTCAGCTCCTAATCTGCCCAATGCAAGTAAGGTAGTGGAAGAGACGAGCAGTTTGAGGAAGGTCCTCCTGTCGCTTAGAGGTTTCACATGTTGAACGGCCTATCACAGGCTTTATATACTTTTACCATAATCTCCTTTTATTAGAGAATAAAGAGAAAAATACATGGGAATATCTGTTATATTCGTTTCGAACACTATGTTTTACATATGATCCTGACCTATCAGCAGATAAGGAATTCCCTAGGGTCCATGATACTTAACTTCTCTGAGGAGAGCGTAAGGGAGAACGGGTACGACCTCAGAGTCTGTGGGGACAAATATTGGAGAATTCTTGGTGGGGCCTCCCTCCCAGAGAAGAAAAGCGAGGTGGAGGAGTTTCCTTTTGAGGAGTATGCGGATCTGGAACCAGGCAACACTTACCTCCTGGAGAGTTGTGAGGAAGTCAACATGCCGAACGACGTCATGGGGATAATGACCTTGAGGAGTACCATGGCCAGGAACGGCTTCTTGGCTCCTCCCACAGTGATAGATGCTGGATACAAGGGGAAAATAATAATCGCGTTGAGTACGCTGAGGGGAGGGAGGATAAGAAGGGGGTTCAGAGTCGTGCACCTTATTTTCGCCAAGCTTCAAGAGCCTACGTTAAAGGTTTACGAGGGCTCCTACCAAGGAGGAAAACTCATATGATGGTTAGTCAGACTGTAACTCTTTTACGTGACTACTGGTTGTTTTCAATTTTATAAATAACGTTTTGACATCGGTTATGTTAGTGAAGTATTACCCAGAAATCTCTCTTGGTGATCTCCCAACTGATGAAGGGCACTGCTCACGAGGTTTGGGGGTGATAAAAGTGGATGGGTATTGAAGTTTCCCTCGACTGGCCCAGTGATCTGGGGTGACCGTTATGATCCCTAGGTCTTGCTAAGGGATCTAGTGAAAGGGAGATCCTGGTGAACTCTCCCGCAACCATCATCATACGGTGAAGGTCGTCACTGAAGAGTAGTTTAGCTGAACTCTAAGTGAACAGTTTCATCTCCGAAACATCGCTTATGTAATTAAGTCACATCCCTTTAGTCTGGAGGCGTACAATAGGGCCCCATACTCCGGGCTAACCTCTGTCCTCCTAGTCTCGAGATTGAAACGACTTAGTACCTCTCTAAAGGAGTTTGTGTAGGTTATGGAGGAGAACATGCCCCCTGATATGATTACCTGGTCAACGTTAACTATCCTCGCCACATAAACCGCGGCCTCGGCTAATAGCTCCGCGCCTCTCCTCAGGAGTTCCTTGGCCTTCATGTCCCCTGCCTCAGATGAGGAGTCTACTACCTTAGCTATACCAGCCACTCTCTCTACCCTGTGTCCCTTATGATAAACCCAGTAGATAATGTCGTCAAGGTCCTTCGCCCTTATGCTTCTCATAATCCTTTCGACCATGGGAGATCCTTCCTCTCTTCCTTGAAGGACTCTGGTGACGTATCGTAAGGCCTCCCTCCCAACCCAGTAGGCTGAACCTGTGTCCGACAAGAACCATCCCGCACCCTCGGCCCTGATCTTGTTGGTACCATCGTACCCCAGAACTACGCTACCCGTGCCGGAGATTGTGACGGCTCCCTTACCGCCCTTCACGTTGCCGTAGAGCACGAAGAACGAATCATTATCCATGACGACCTTACCGCCCAAATCCTTCAACGTCTCACGTAATACTATCTCGTCGTATTTGGAGTCAAGGCCAGCTATACCGAGGACAACAACGTCGGGTTTCCTGTCCCCGGAGACCTCACGGACGGCAGTAGCTATCCTACTGTAGGCCCTCCTGAGACCCACGTTATGGAAGTTAGCTCCCTTAGTCACGTATCTATTCAAGATCTTGCCCTTCCCACTCACACACTCAGCTGAGACGGAGGCTGTCTTAGTGCCTCCTGCATCTACTCCCACGAGGAGCATGTAGTCCATAATTATTCTACGAATTTAAACTTCCCACGTAGTGATTTAGAGGAGGTTGGTTACCTACGGACGTGTTCTCGGAGATCTCCGGGTTCGAGAGGAGGAGTAGAGATTACGTCACCAAACGAAGGATAGATCGCTCGATCCCCTTAAGTGAAGGGAATCCAGAGTTGGCCTGGACTATCATGATGAGTTTCCCGGAGCTCGAGGACTTCTTCCATCACCTGGATACCGCACAGCGATTGATCTCCGAGGCCTTAGGAGAGGTCGGAAGGAGAGATCCCCGTAACTCAGGTAGGTTCTGGATAGCTCTCGAAGAGTTGGGTTCGCTAGAAGACAAGGCGGACGATCTCAAGACAGTGATCCTGGGGTTCCTCATAACTGGGTGTTCCTCTTCACGTATCCTTTTGGATCTCAAAGCCTCACTCCTCGAAGTAGTGGAGGAAGTTGAGGGGATCTCCTCAATACTTGGAGAGGAGTTCCCAAAGGTTCGCGAGACTGTGAGACGGGTGAGACTCCTGGGAGAGGCCATCAAACTTAGGGCAGAAACTCTCTACAGGACCATTAGCCCTGAGTCCTCGTCCTCGCCTCATTGATCATGCGTTCTAACGCGTTCTCTGTGCCCTGTCTGAAGTGCTCTTGGTTCCTCGACTCCAGGGGCCTCATGTACAAGGGCATCTCCACCTCCCAGGTGGACTCAATTGTCCTTTCCCCCACCCTTACCTCGTTGAACCCCTTAAGTATGCCCCCAAGGAAGTGAAAGAGGAGTTTCCTTTCGTTTTCCCGTATTTCCAACCTCACCTTGGACGTGGAAGGGAAGGCAAACTTTACTTCCCCTTCATAAATCCCAGGTGAAATTTCCTTCACTCTCAGCTCCCTTATCCCCTTCCAGTAGTTCGGAATGGAGGTCACGTCCTTGACTACTTCCCACACTACGTCGGGGTTCTCTATCTCCTTAGATACCTTAAACCTTATCATGTCCTCCTCTTTGAATAGTAAATATTATCTTTTACTTAAATAGTTGAAAGTTACCGTCTAACTTTAGCGTAGCCGTCATCAAAAGTTACCGATAAACCAGAAAGTCTATATTGTTTGTTTCAGCAGTTATTAGATTTTGCCTCGACTTCAAGGCTGCACTCAACGAGATATCCCATAACCGCTGTTTGTTAGAAAACATAAATACAGTCACACCAAATGAGGTGAGATGTCGAGACGGGGTATGACGATAACTGAAGGCGTGTAGATTTACCTAACGGAGTACCCGTTAGGCGGGGTCATCCCGCTGGGGGACGTTTCAGCCCTGACTCCGGCGAGGCTTAAGGCTGAGGATTGGATACAAATTCATGAAGATGCAATGAAGTGCAAATCCTTTTCATTATGACCTTCACTTAATCTAACGTGTTTAAGTGGTTCCAGTTCTCTTGTTCACGTTCAACCCCAGGCCTAACCGTCTTTCACGGGTTCAAGGGAAACCTATAGGTCTTCCCTCAGGTTGTTAGAAAACTTAAAGCCTGGTCTCTATGTAGTTTTCCATGCCGTGGAGAAGCAGACTGAGGGCTATCCTCACGTTAGGGTTATCGGTTTTGTTTTTATTCCTTATCACTTTTATAACCAGGACCACCTTTGTGCTCCCACCCCTTCTGGCAACTGCAGCTACTAAGTACAGGGATCCAGAGTGGAGATTCAGTCGTTCCATCTCAGTGATCGTCGCGTACACCGTATCGGGAGCAATAGCGGTCGGGTTAGTGGAGCTAGGAGCGTCGGGAACGGGCCTCGCGTTACTGGGAAGCCTAACGTCGTTCATCATCATATCGGCGTTGGGCGTCGATCACCCTCCCTCAATACTAGCTACCTTTCTAGGGATCCTGGAGAGGGCAGGTCCTCTCTACATCCTTCACCCAGTCCTTACAGGAGCTGTGATCGTAGAGACGATTAATTATGGAATCACTAAAGTTATTCCTGGTACTTGAGTTTCCTGGTTGCCTCACTGAGGGCCTCCTTAGTGTCCTGTGATCTCATGCTCCTGGTCAATTCCTCGGTCGTCTGTATGAGATCTGTCCTGCGGGTCTGTTCAGCTATTTCCCTTAGCCTGTCCAGGTTCTTGGTGGCCTCTACCAAATCCTTTGCCTCTAGACTTTTCACGTATCCTTGCATCGTCTTTAGGTACTCGTACTCCATCAAGATGTCCCTATTGATGGATCTTAGAAAATCCCCCTGATCTGAGGCACTTTCCACCAGGAGCTCCACAACGTTAGACCTCTCCCCAGATTCGTCCTCATAGCTCACCTTTATCGTGAAGAGTTTGCCTGTGTACTGTTTAGGGATGATGAACTCTCCGTAAATTCTCGTTGTTCCCTCTAATGCGTTTATCCTAATGGGAAACCCCTCGTAATTTAGAAGTCTTATAGCAGTTTCAGATACGCTGTCCACGACCAGGTTCTTGGCTGACACCTGAGACTTGGCGAGTTTGGGCATCCTCTCGGGTATCTCAGATGGATCCTTCACGTGATAGAAGTATCCCCTACCCCTGTCTGACAGGGCCTTGAGTATCTCCTCACTGTAATCTTCTCCTATCCCGAAGGATATTATCTCAACGTTCTCAGGAACCTCTAGGGACTGGTAAACTTGTAGACACTTCTCCAGGTAGAACTTCATTCTTATTCCCTGCATGCATCCCATGTCTGAGGGAATTCCGTCCGTAAGGAGGATAACGTAAGAGGGAAGCTGATGATCCTTGGACAGTCGGAAGGCAGTCTCAAGTGCCTTGTACAACGCGGTTCCGCTACCTACTTTAATCTTGTGAAGCTCGTCCAGATCGACACCGGAAGGCTCAGAGAATTCGTTGTGTACCTCTACGTTCTCGTTGAAGGAGATGAGAGTCACCTTAGAATCATTGGGGAGAGATTCGACCAATAGCTCCACTCCCTTTTTGGCCATCTCAAGTTTCTCACCTTTCATCGAGTAACTTCTATCCAGAAGTATGAGGTAATGGAAACGAGATTCACGAAATGTGGATCTGGGTGATAGAGTTAGCCTCATCACGGCCCGAATCTCCTGGGTGAAGGATTTAGAGTGGCTAACGTCGAGACTGACGGATAGTCCCATATTAGAAAAGTGACAAACCTATACTTAAAAAGGCGAGACACGAGCCTCGACGTTTGCACAGGTGTTTTAGGTCACCGACTCCTCTAAACCCGGGACAGGAGGACCTCGAGCATCTCCGTATTATTTTGCGATTTGCGCGTTTTATGAACGCGTCGGAGGCCATAGAGGTAGTTCATGAAGCGAGACCACCACTTCAACGTGTTCTACAGGAAACAGGATGCCCGTCTTTGTGACCTCCACACCTTGAGGGCGAGGTTTCCCCAAGTTAATGGTCACACCCCTCTTCGGTGCTACTCGGTTGTGGTCCACCACGGAGGAGAAGGGTTTCTTTGTTGTCGACACGACCAAGTTGGTGGCCTTCCTGAGGACGTTAGGTACCAGTTCAGGTCGGAGTGGAGTCTGTGTCCCTTCCCGAGTTCCCTCTCTTGAAAGCCTTGGCAGGAGACGTACGACGTTCGTCCTCCTGTTGGAGTACTTAACCTCTTGACGCCTTCCTCCGTCATTGCGGGAGAGGTCGGCTCCCGCTCCTCATCCACAGGGAGTCGACCAGAAGAGATCACCGTGGAGAGGAGAGATCCGAAGCTTGAAACCTTACAAAGTGGGCTATTCATCCCCTCAGAAGGGGCGAGGTTTTTACGTCCTCTTTGAACCCCCTTATTTATAATCTCGATCTACTCACTTTTATTGTGATATCATGGACGTTCTGATCTTCTCATCTAGCAGGGAGGCCGAGATGGAGGAACCTGTCTTCTGTGATAGGGATACAGTTAGAGTTGATGAGAGTAAGTGTAAGGGGAAGAGTTTAGGGATAGCCCCCATCGTCTCAAGGATGCTCAAGTCCCTGGGTTACAAGGTCGTTGTGGTAGACCCTTTCGCTGAAGGTGGGGAATATGAAGCTGACCAGGTTATTAGAGGGAGCACGTTTCAGGTTCCGGACGAGGTAGTCAAGGATAAGTACGTCCTAGTGGCGACCAAACACGTGTACGACACTTGGGCTCTCATGAAGGCCATACTGGGGGGAGCGAAGGAGATATCTGCCGTAATGAGCGTCAGGAGAGCCAAGGTGATCCTCAAGAGGCTTCTACAAGCGGGCATACCGAAGGATAAACTGATGAACCTGAGGATTCCTGCAGGTCTCGATCTCAATGCTGAGGATGAAGGGGAAATAGCCCTGAGCATAGTGGCTGAAATTGTGGCTGTCAACAGGGGAGGTTCGGGTATCCCCCTGAGGGACAAGAAGGAGTTGAAGAAAGTAGTGGAAGAACTTTGATCCAGTATAAAGCCATAGGTTTTGTGGAGAGGGAGGGGCCTCCCTCCAGGAATCTACCGTGTAGAGTTGTTATCCTGGAGGAATTCGTTGAGGGTCTCTTGGGGATAGAGGAGTTCTCTCACTTGATCCTCATATATCACCTTCATGAGGTGAAGGAGTGGTCGCTGTTGAAAGAGGTTAGGGGATTTAAGGTGGGAGTATTCGCCACGAGGAGCCCCAGGAGACCTAATCCAGTGGGCATCTCGGTGGTGACGCTCTTGGGGAGAGAGGGTAACAAACTTGAAGTAGTTGGGCTTAACGCCGTCAATGGTACTCCGGTTATTGACCTCAAGCCCTATGATAGGTGGGACTCGGTACAGGAACCAAAGGTTGCTCCCTGGCATCCAGTTCAGTGAAGGAGTGGTCTCACCTTAAGCCTAATGAAAGGTGCAAGAGCTCCGTGATTCTCGTCCAAATACACCAACCTGGAGTCCTTGGATACGGCGTCAAGCGTGACCATCTCTGGGAGAGGGATGGCTATCTCCCTCACGAAAACCTCACCGGCTCCCGGTACGACTACCTTCCTGGGCCTAATCCTTATACTGTTCCTCAGGACGTGATACTCTGACGCACCTAGCACTAGGATGAAGTCCTTTGACTCCTCCATCATCTCCTGGATTCCCCAATCACCAGTCTTGAGCACTGCATTATAGTAATCTGGTACCGGGTAGAAACCTCTTCCATTACCTGGGGACCCATACTTGGAGAATAGAGAACCAAGGTAGTCCACCACCTGGCCGTTTCCTATGAGCTCCTTTCTCCTAGTCCTGGTTCCCTCGTCGTCGAACGTGAAGAAAACGTGAGAATACTCAATAGTAGGATCATCATAGATCGTGATGTCTGGGAGTCCCCTCTCGTCTTGTCTCAACAAGGGCTTGTCGCCCTTGAGGAACGCCATCAGACCAGCTAGGATGTAGCCTGTAGCTTCCGGATCGAGGAGTGCAGTCACTCTCTCTGGGATCCAAAGGTTTGTCTTCTTGAATTCCTGATCTTGGGCGAGTAGCTCCAGGACTGACGGAATGTCTCTAGGGTCGCCGGTGAAGGCGAAGGTTCTCCCATTATTCGTGATGAAGTTCACAACTTTCTCCTCCACGCAACTTACGTCATCCCATTGTGCCTCCCGTCTCACCCTCCTAATTTCTATCCTCTGGGCTTTGACCCTCTCCAGTATCGTCTTAGCTTTCTCCCACGACATCACAGAGGGATGCCTGTGGGAAGAACAAATCTCTCTGGATTTGATGTCAACAGGCTTACTGGGCGGAAGGGAGGACCAACCTTGCTCGGTGAGATATCTACTGACTGAAGTGGATGAGGATCTAGTATACATGACCCAACTCTCAGTCCCCTCCTTAACTATCGAGTCCTCCCTGACGGTCAACAGCATTTGCATCTGGATTTATATAGGGTGATCCCAGCCTTATGAAGTGTTCTTCTCTTTGCGCCCGTTCATACGTCCTCATCTCGTACTTTATATTCAGTGGTGATGGAGGTAAGACCTCAGCACTTAAGGGGTTTAGGGCTTAACTGTAGTAGGGGCTCCTTAAAACTTTAGGTGAGCTTATTACTTTATGGTCTCAGCTGTACGTTTCGCGATGGAGCTCATGGATTACGGAGAGGCAGTGCACGGAGGACCTGTGGAGAGAACACTCCTGGAGATGATTGCCCAGAAGTTCCCCGAGCACAGGAGAGTCCCAGTCAATACAAAGTTCTGGGAGGTGAACTTCTCTGACGTGTTCATCAACGGGGAGAGAGTGGAACATACATTGATGCCCTACACTAAGGGTTGCGTCAAGGGTAAGCTAGGGAGAGAGATAATGAAGGTAAAGATGCCCGAACATCCATTCCTTATAAAGAGGATTGACCCAAAGGGATATGAGGGAGTCCTCTTCTTCGAGGAGGGCAAGCTGAGGAGGATAACTCTGCCTGAGGGCTTTCCGCCATCTGCCTTCGTGAGTAGAGAACCTGAAGATGACGCTTACGTGGAGGTATGCGGAGAGGGCAGACTGATCGACAGTAACTCCTTCAACGTTGAGGTTACAGTGAGGGAGGGGGACTCGTACGTGATAGTGGGAGCTCATGTCGACCACTGGCTAACTGGGTTCCACGATAACCTCCTCTCTGTGGGACTCCTCGTATCACTAGTTGAAGAACTCAACAGGATGGAGTTAAAGAGGGGGGTTAAGTTACTGTTCCTGAGCTCAGAGGAGGGTCCTAGATGTTGCACCGGATCCCAGCAATACGATGAAAGGAACCTCCATGCCTTCATTTCCGTTGATGCCATCTACCCCTCCAGGGAAGTCCTCTCTGCAACTCCTGACTTATGGTTCCTCTCCAGACAGTTTGTGACGAAGAGGGTCGAGATGCCCACGCCGTTCTCGGATCACTTCCCCTTCGTCCTCAAGGGACATCCAGGAATGGCTATTTACAACGATGATATGACCTCAGTCTACCATTCTAATCGCGACCTCCCAGTATCGGACGACGAGGCTTACGTGGAGAGACTCAGGTCATCCCTACTGAACGCAATTCGGGAGCTGAGCGAGAAGTCCAGGGAAGAACTGGACAGATTTTTCATGGAATACGCCAGGGGAGCGGGATACATTGGAGGCGAAAGACGAGGAGCTATAGTTCCTGATTACGATTCTCTATCCTCGAAGTTTAGGAGGGGAGGATAAACATGCAGGGCCTTCAAGGACTCTTTTGCACTGGATACACCTTGAGGAAGAATATGTAAACGATGAGTCATTAAAACTCTTTAACTTCGACAAATCTGAAAAATTGTACTATGAAAAAAGTAAATCTGAAAGAAATTCCTCATAACCGAAATGTGTGAACCCTCGCCCCTTCTAGGGGCAGTACTCTAGGTCTTTACTTGGTCTTTTCAGTGGGTGAGACGGCTTTTAACGAGCAGCAGTTGTGGGATTTTCCTTAGGTAGCGCCCTGTAATCAGCGTAAAATCTGATAACTGCTGTAACGAGGTTAAACGTTATGTGCCACGTGATGGTAGGTGATGATTACAACTTGTACTTCCGGTTAAAGGATCACACGGTCGTCTCACCAGTTAACCCTAACGGGTCATCGCATTCTTCACTTTAGGGATAGGCCGGTTAGGTTCAAGAGGGCTTCAAGGGATGTAAACAGGAGTTTGGAGACGGTCAAGTATTCATTAGCCTTAGTCTTGTGAGAGAGAAAAGTAATTCCAGAATTTATCTCACTAATGTCCACAATATCCTACTATTTCACAACTGTGCGCTCTGTATACCTCCTCTACCATCTCGAAGCCGAACCTCACCAGTTTGTCCGGGTAGGCTACGGCTTTCGACACTTCGTTGTTTACTATCATCCTCAGTTGAGGAACCCCCTCCTCTTCACGTTCAACGAAGATCCCACGTCCGTGATGACCTGCTCGTGGTCCTT
>Ga0080006_1138080_pt1 | contig 28264 bp, 21 predicted proteins | sample RS3BMetagenome_FD_69209 | JGI IMG/M metagenome (GOLD analysis project Ga0080006, IMG submission 69209) | Ferric oxide microbial mat and aquatic microbial communities from Rainbow Spring, Yellowstone National Park, USA - RS3B (SPADES... ...
GGGGGTCCGGGGGGTCCGGGGGGTCCGGGGGGTCCGGGGGGTCCGGGGGGTCCGGGGGGTCCGATGACTGCGGAGATGGAGGGGACCCGCATTGCGTACGCTCGTCCTGCATGAGCCGGGGGTGTTCCGGTGGGAAGACCGGCCGGAACCGGAGCCGGCCCCGGGTGAGGCGTTGCTACAGGTCGAGCGGGTGGGTATCTGCGGGACAGACCTGCACGCCTTCGATGGCATCCAGCCGTTCTTCTCGTATCCGCGCGTCCTGGGGCACGAAATCTGCGCCACGGTGCTGCGGCCGGCCGGCGCGCTCCGTGAGGGCGAGCGGGTCACGATCGAGCCCCTGCTCGCCTGCGGCTCCTGCTACGCGTGCCGGCACGGCAAGCACAACTGCTGCACGCGGCTGAGGGTGTTGGGCGTCCACACCGACGGCGGCATGCGCCCGCGCCTCGCGTTGCCCGCACACCTGCTGTACAGCGCGGGCGATCTGCCGCCGGAGCAGGTGGCCATCTGCGAGATGCTGTCGATCGGGGTGCACGCCAACCGCCGCGGGTCCGTCACGGCCGGCCTCGCCGTCGTGGTCGTCGGCGCGGGCCCGATCGGGCTCGGCGCCGCGCAGGTGGCCCGGGCCTATGGGGCGCGGGTGGCCATCGTCGATGCGGTCCAGGCGCGGTGTGATCTTGCGGGTGCCTTGGGGTGCGAGCGGACCGTGAACGTCCGCGAGACGGACGCGGTGCAGGCGGTCTCCGACTGGACCGGCGGCGACCTGGCCGACGTCGTCGTCTGCTGTGTCGGGGACGCCGGCGTCATCGCGGCCTCGCTCGACTATGTCGCGCCCGGCGGGCGCTTCGTGCTCGTCGGCCTGACGGACCGGCCCGCGCCCATCGTGCCGTCCTTGCTGATCCGCAAGGAGATCGACCTCCTCGCATCGCGCAACAGTCGCGGCGTGTTTACGGAGGTGCTCCGGCTCGTGCGGGAGGGGCACGTCGACCTGGCGTCGATGATCACGTCGGTCGTGCCCTTCGAGGCCGCAGCGGAGGCCTTCGCGCCGGAGCGGCGCGCCACCGAGGTCAAGACGGTGGTGGATCTCAGCGCGTAGGCACGGGTGAGCGGGCACCCCGGCGCGGGCGCTGCCGGGGGCGGCGCGCCGCCGTTGCGGACCGGGCCGACCGCCGGGATGTGGAGATCGCCCGGAACGCCGGGCGGCCCCCCGCGAAGGGACCGGGGCGCCGCCTGAATACCGAAGCGGGTGGCACCGTGGATGGCGCAGACGCCGCACCGGTCCGACTGTGGGGCGGTGCCCGCCTCGCGGGCATCCCCGCCGGGGGATTGCGTCCGCTACGCACGGGCGGCGGCACGCATCCCGCCGAGCGGGAGGGATTTCGGCCGGCCGGTGGGAGCGGCCCGCGCAGGGGCGGCCGGTCCGAGGCGCACCCCCATGCGTCGCGCACCGGGCGCAGGCCGCGGGTACACGCCGCAACCACCGGCCCCTCCTGGGCGCACGTCACACCACGTCCTGGTCCCGGGCCGGCCCGCACCCCTCGACCAGGCCCGGCACATGCCCCGGCACCGCCACCCGCGCGAGGCCCGTCCCCGCCGCATCTTACACGGTGAGAACGATCTTGCCGCGGGTGTGGCCGCCCTCACCCAGGGCGTGTGCCTCGGCGGCGCCGGCCAGGGGATGGGTCGCCTCCACCTCCACCCGGAGCCGGCCCGATGCGGCCAAGGCACCCAGCGCCTCCAGGCCGCTGCCGTCGGGCTCTACCAGCAGGGGTGCGACCCGGATCCGCCGTTCGGCGGCCCGGGCGGCCATCTGCGGCCTCAAGCCGCCCGCGACCGGGATGAGCAGGCCGCCCGGCTTCAGTACCTCCAGCGAGCGGAGGGCGGTGTCCGGACCGACCAGGTCGAGCACGACGTCGATGTCGCCCGTGACCACGGCGAAGTCCGTACGGGTGTAGTCGACCACCTCATCGGCGCCCAGTCCCCGCACGAAGTCGTGCTTGGGCGCGCCGGCCGTGCCGATGACGTAGGCCCCTCGGGCCTTGGCGACCTGCACGGCCAAATGGCCGACCCCGCCCGCGGCGGCGTGCACGAGTACCCGCGCACCGGGTTCAACACCGGCCGTATCCACCAGGGCCTGCCAGGCAGTGAGGCCCGCCAGCGGCAGTCCGGCCGCCTGCAGGTGGCTGAGGTCCGCGGGCTTGCGGGCCAACTGCCGGGAAGGGGCCACCACATACTCGGCGTAAGCCGCAGCCTGACGGGGGAACCACGGCATCCCGTAGACCGCGTCGCCGGGGGCGAACCGCGTGACCCCGAAGCCGACCGCCTCCACGACACCGGAGACGTCCCAGCCCACCGTAAAGGGCGGGTTCCGCAGGAAGCCGCGGCCGGCGCGGGTCTTCCAGTCGACCGGGTTGACGCCGGCCGCGTGGACGCGCACCAGCACCTCCGTGCCGAGCGGCTCGGGGCGTTCGATCTCCACCAGTTTCAATACCTCGGGCCCGCCAAAGGACTCCTGGCGGATCGCCCGCATGCCTGTGGGCAACGGACCCCCTCCTCCACTCTGCGGGACTCGGCCGGTGCGACCGGGACAGGGGAGGCCGAAGGACGCCGCAGGGGGCAGGCACAGATCCCCGCGGCGGGCGGGGTGGGGCGCCGGGCGCCCCACGTAAGGGGGCCCGCACCGGCCAGACCACGCAGACGCGGGCTCCGTCCGGTGCGTCGTGGGCCGCACCGCTCCGGCCCCTGCACAACACGGGGGACCCCATTGGCCGCCCCTACCGCCCGATCCTGCGGCGTACTCGGGGGGGAGTCGCGGTACCCGCGCCGGTGCGTGCCGGCGGAGCTGCCGCGGACGCCGAGCGCATGCATGCCTCACGGACGGCAGGGCGTGGGGACGGATACCCAGGGGGAATGGCGCCCCATCACCTCCGGGGGGGGTGAACCTGACCCGGGAGCTCGAGGAAGTCCTTTCGGATCAAGATCCCTGTCCATACCTGCCCGCGGCGGTCGATTGCGCCTTTTGGCAGGCCGCATGGTGGGAGCGTGACTTCGCGGGGAGGGCGCCCGGCACCGAGCCGGCCCGCCCCGCGGGGTATGGGAGTTCCTCCCCACGGGAGCGCCGATCGAAGGGCCCGGCGGCGGGCGTTTTCGGGGCGCAGGAGTTGCGGCCGCGGAAGACAATGCACACGGAAGGGTCGAAGGAGGCGCCGGCACTCCCCCGGACATCCGGCGGTGTACAGGCGCGCGCCGCGGTGGCGGGGCGGCACCCGGGCAGGCGCGGCTTGCTCTGGGGCCTGCGGCCCCAACCGTGCCGATGCGGGCGCGTTCGGGCATGCTGGCGGCGGTATCCGGGACAGGAGGGCGCACACATGAACGATGGCGTGATATCCCGAGGCTTCCGCGGCCGACGGCCGCCCACCGGAACCGAGGGGCGCATCCCGCCCGGCCAATACCTGGAGACCGGCTTCCCCGTGCTCACCGCGGGGCCGACGCCGCGCACCCCGCTTCCCGCCTGGGACATGCGCCTGGTCGGCCCCGGCGGCGAGGAGATCCGGCGCTGGACCTGGGCGGAGTTCTCGGCACTACCGCATGAGGACATCCTCTGCGACATCCACTGTGTGACGAAGTGGAGCAAACTCGACACCCACTGGCGGGGGGTCTCGCTGGACCTGCTTCTCCAGGACGCACCGGAGGCGGGTTTCATCTGCGCCTTCTGCGACGGCGGCTACACGACGAACATCCCGCGGGCCGACGTGCTGGGCGGAAAGGCCTGGATCGCCGACACCTACGAGGGCGCCCCCCTGCAGGCCGAGCACGGCGGGCCGGCCCGGCTGCTCGTGCCCCACCTCTACCTCTGGAAGAGCGCCAAGTGGGTACGCGGGTTGCGGCTGGCCACCCAGGACGAGCCCGGCTTCTGGGAGGCGCGCGGCTACCACATGTACGGGGATCCCTGGCGGGAGCAGCGGTTTTGGGGCGACTGACGTGGCGGCCGGCCCGTGTCGCCGACGTCCGGGAGGAGACGCCGCGGGCCCAGAGCCTCCTGCTGTCGGTGCCGGACTGGCCGGGGCACCTGCCCGGCCAGCACATGGATGTGCGGCTGACCGCCGAGGACGGCTACCAGGCCCAACGCAGCTACTCCATCGCGTCCGCGCCGGGTGCGCCTCTGCTGATGCTGACGGTGGAACGCCTGGAGGGGGGCGAGGTGTCCCCGTACCTCACGACCGAGGTGCGGCCCGGGGACACCCTGGAAGTGCGCGGGCCCATCGGCGGCTACTTCGTCTGGGACGCCGCTTGTCCCGGGCCCCTGCTGCTCCTGGCCGGGGGCTCGGGCATGGTGCCCCTGATGTCGATGCTGCGCCACCGCGCGGCGGGGACGGCGGCGGGGACGGCCGCGGCGCCCGCCCGCCTGCTCTACTCCTGCCGCACCGGGGCCGACGTCCTCTACCGCGCCGAACTCGAGGCCCTCGCGGCGGCCGACCCGGAACTGCGCGTCTGGTACACCCTGACCCGTGCACGGGCGGGGGACCCGGCCGGTTTCCGCCGGCGTGTGGACGCGGGGATGCTCGGCGAGGTGGCCTGGCCGCCCGAGGACGGGCCGCTGGCCTACGTGTGCGGCGGGAACGGGTTCGTGGAGACGGTGGCGTCCGCGCTCGCCGGGCTGGGGTACGCCCCCGACCGGATTCGCACCGAGCGGTTCGGACCCTCGGGCGCCGGGGAGTAGGGGTATGCTGCGCAGCATACCCCTACCCGGCCCCTCTGTTCCGACACGACTTCGACGACGCGGCCGGACCGCTGCCCCGGTCCCCACACCGAGGGGGCGGGGCGATGGCGTGGCCACGATCCGGTGAAGGACACCGTTCTGGCGGAACTCCCCAACGACCTGTCCCGCGTGGGAACGCTACCGGGGACGAGGTGGTCGCGCACATCGGCGGCGCGCTCGGACGTGCGGGCCCCTGCGATCTCCGGCCGGGCGATCGGGTGACGATCGAGCGGGCCACCTTCGAGCCCGGACGCGCCCGGATAGGCGGCACCCGGGTATAGGCGGGCAGACCCCCCGTCCGCGGCCGGCGTGCCTCCACGCCCCCCGCCCGCCCCGCCATTCCCCCACGGGCCCCGGCCCTCCCCGCGTTTCCGGGTGAGCCCGGCCCGAAGAGCCCCCGTCGCCGTGGGTGGGGTCGGCCGGCCCGGGGTGGCGGACGTCCCTCACAGCCCGGCCCGGACCGACTACAACTCGCAGACGACGTAGTGCTCCGTCTCCAGGAACCGGCGGCGCTGCTCGATCTCCTCGGGCGTGAGGCGCTCCAGCATCCCCTCGCTCTGGGAGCGGTGGGCGCGCACCGCCGCCTCCTTGATCGCCTGGACGGGCCGGATGTCCACGGTTTCCAGGGCGAGGCCGTTCTTCTGCGCAACCCGCGGATGAACCAGGCAGTGCACACGGGGACGCTCCCCGGCCGGGAGGCGGCGGGCCGCCGCCAGCGCGGCGGCACCGATCGCGCAATGGTCGGGATGCCCGCCGTACTGAGGGTGGAAGGTGATCAGCAGGGTCGGGCGGATCTCGCGCAGCAGGTCGGCGACCCGTCCGGCGAGTTCCTCGGCGTCCATGAACTCCGTGGTCTTGTCCCAGCAGCCGAGCAGGCGGAGGTCGGCGACGCCCAGGACGGCGCAGGCCGCCTCCAACTCCCGTTCCCGCAACGGATACAGCGTTTCGCGGGTCGCGAAGAAGGGCTTGCCCATGTTGCGGCCCATCTCGCCACGCGTGCCGATGGCGCACGTCACCGGCACCCCGGCCTGCGTGTACAGCGCGATGGTCCCGCCGCTGCCGAAGGTCTCGTCGTCCGGGTGCGCCAGGACGACCAGCACCGCCCGTTCCGGGGTGGGCGGGGTCGTCGGCGGCACGGCGGGCGGCGCGGCCGCGGGCGTGAGCCGGAGCGGCCGGGGATGCATCGGCAGGGGCTCGGCGCTGAGTTCGCAGACGACGGTGACCCGACCCTCGCCGTCGTAGCCGGCCATCAGCAGCCGGCCCTCGGGGTCCACCTCCCAGTGGGTGAGGCCCTCGGCGTAGATCCAGCCGTCCTCGGTCTGCAGGCCGGCCCGAAACCTCCCCTGCTCGCCGCGCACGGCGGCGCGGCGGACGTGCAGGCGGAGGTTGCGGGCGAAGGCGCCGAAGCCGCCCTCGGTGTAGGCGCCCGCGGTCGTCTCCAGGTGCAGGTACGCCGCCCTGTCCACAAACCGCGCCAGAATGGGTTCGAGGGCATCCTGCGTGATCTGCTCCAACCGGATCTTCTCCCTTCTCGGCGCGGGCCGCCGGGCACGCCGATCCGGCAGCGGATGCGCACCGGCGGGGGCGACGGGCGGAGTGGCCGCGCGGACAGCAAACAACGGTGCCCGCCGCCCCGGGGCGACGGCGCGACACCCTCCGCATTCTACGCTTCTCGCCGCACCGGGGCAGCCCTGCCGCGGGCGGCGGCGGGGATGGGGCGCGATACCCCGGGAAGGAACGGGCATCCCCCGGGGACATCCTCACCCGGCCGTGGGGAGCGGGGGCGCGTAGGGAGGGAACCGGCGACGCCGGTCCCCTCCCTACGTCAGCACCTCGATCGTCACCTTGAAGGGGGTCGAGCCGGAGGCGGCGGCGCTGAGTGTGGTCGTGCCCACCTTGTGCGCCTCGTAGACGCCCTGCGCCCCTCGGACCACCATGATGTTGGGCACGCGCGAGAGGACGCTCTGATCGGCCACCTGCACGGTCCAGGCGGCCGTACCCAGCGCCACGGTGAACCGGCCCCCCGCCTTGACGGCGAATCGCTTGCCGTTATCGCTCGGGGTCAACTGCTGCGGCATCGAGAAGGCCAGCCCCTTCACCGGGGCCGCGCCCGCGGAGACCGAGGCCGCGCCCGCGGAGACCGGGGACGCGCCCGCGGAGGCCGGAGACGAGACCGCCGCCGACGGCCCGGACGCCGGGGCGCCGGCGGGCACCCCCTGCCCCGCCCCGCACCCGGCCAGCGGGAGGGCGACGGCGACCAGCGCGGGGAGCAGCCAACGGATCCTCATGAGATATCCACCTCCACATCCCTGTGGGCGGTCAGACGCGCGGCGGCCCACAAAGTTCCCGGTGACGGCGGCCGGGGACGGGCACGATCGACACATTCCGCACTCAGGCAGGCGGGCGCCGGTGCGCGGCAAACACCTCCGCGAGACTGACCGCAAGCGGAGGGATCGCACATGGGCAATCCGCAGGGCGGCCGCGCCCGGTTGACCTGGCTCGGCCACGGGACGTTCCACCTCTCCACCCCCGGGGGTCGGCGGCTGCTCCTGGACGCCTGGGTGGACCACAACCCGGCGTGCCCCGAGGAATGGAAGGCCCTTGCCACGACCGACCTGGACGGCCTGCTCATCACCCACGGGCACTTCGACCACATCCACGACGCCGTGGACATCGCCGGCCGCACCCCGGCACAGGTGGTCGCCATCTTCGAGACGGCCCACTGGCTGTCGCACAAGGGCGTGCAGAGGGCGGTCGGCATGAACAAGGGCGGCACGCTGCCCGTGGCGGAGGGCGTGCGCGCGACGATGGTGCGCGCCGAGCACAGCTGCGGCATCACCGACGGCGACCGGATCGTGTACGGTGGGGAGGCCTGCGGGTACGTCCTGCACCTGGAGGACGGGCGGCGCATCTACCACGCCGGAGACACGGCGGCCTTCGGCGACATGCGGCTGATCCGCGACCTCTGGCGCCCCGAGGTCGCCATCCTCCCCATCGGCGGCTTCTACACCATGGACCCGGAACAGGCGGCCTTCGCCTGCGAGATGCTCGGGGTGCGCGCGGTCGTCCCGGGGCACTACGCGACCTTCCCGGCGCTCGAGGGCACGCCCGACGGCCTGCGCCGGGCACTGGCGGCCCGGGGCCTCGGCGTGGAGGTCATCGCGCCGGCGCCGGGACAGGGCGTGGAGATCTGAGGTAGGCCCCCGCGGGTAGGCGGGTACGCGGCGGCCCGCTCCCGCCGCCGGGGAGGTTCCGGCCGCGCCGCGGGGCGGGGGCCCCGTCACCGGGCGCCCCTGCTGCACCGGCGGGGAAGCGGCGTCGCGTCACTTCCCCGCGACGGCGTGGTAGAGCGAGTGGCGCGTGATCGCGCGGTGGCTGGCGCTCCAGACCGCGCGCCCCCCGCGGATGAGGAGCGCCTGGGGCGACTGGTGCACCACACCGAAACGGGCCGCGATGGCCGCCGAGAGCGGCCGCTCCTCGATGACCCGGACGCGGCCGACGCGCGCCCCGTCGAGTTCGCCCGCCTGCGCGGCCGTCACGAACTGCGTGTGCGCCGCCGCGCTGATCGGGCAGGTGGTGCTGTGCTTGAAGATGAGCACCGGGGTGTCCCCCGCGCCGGCCAGGAGCGTGTCGAGATCCGCCGACACGCGCAGGTCCATGATCGCCGTCGCCATGTGCGAACGCCTCCATCCGCGGCAGGGGCCGCCGCTGGGACTATGGCCGCCACAAGCGTGGCGGCCCATATCCTATGCGCCTTCCCCGTTCGGTTACGCCGGGCGGGGTGCGCACACGCGCCCGCCTCACGCGCCCCAGTGCGTCTTCAGGAAGGTTCGGCTCATCGTGGAGCTCTCCAGCGGCGTCCTCGGCGTGCGGTCCTGCTCCACCACGCACACCTGCACGCTCGCGTCCTCGGCCGCGCCCTTGATGGCGGCCCAGTCGAGCGTCCCGGCGCCGACCTCGCCGAAGCTGCCGTCCTTCAGCATGTCCTTGAGGTGCAGGTACCCGACCCGGTCGGCCAGCAGCCGGATCACGCCGGCGGGGTCCTGGCCGCCCCGCGCCACCCAGTAGGTGTCGATGTTGAGCTTGACGTTCTGCGGGTCGGTGCCCCGCACGATGTAGCCCAGGCCGAACATGTCGTGGACGATCTCGTGGGCATGGTTGTGGTAGCAGAGCGTCACGCCCTGCTCGCGACAGCGGGCCCCGGCCGCGTTGAGCCGGCGGGCCACCTCGCGGTACTGGGCCGAGGTCGGCAGGTCGCCGCCCGAGCAGGCCAGGAGGGTCGCCCCGTGGCGCTCCAGCCACCGTAGGTGGTTGTCCAGGTCGCGCTCCAGGCTGCCGGTGTTGGCGTGGCCGGCCACCACCCGCAAGCCGTTGCGCTTCAGGTCCTCGCAGGCCTGGTCGGGATCGGGCTGAGGGCTCATCTCGACGGCGGTGAAGCCGGCCTGGGCCACCTCGGCCAGGACCCCGGCACGGTCGCTGCGGTTGCGCTCGCCCCAAACGATCAACTGCACACCGATATCCATTCGCGTGGCACCTCCGGGGGGGGCGGCTTCGCGGGGGGCGCGGGAAGTCCTGGGGCCGGCGGTACGGCAGAGGCGTGTTGGGACGGGCACCGGCGCGGACGGGCACCGGCGCGGACGGGCACCGGCGGCGCATCTGGGCTCGGAACACGTCCGGCGAATGGCCGGGGGACCTCACCAGGCCGCCCCCGGGGCATACCGGGCCGGTTCCTCTGCCGCCTCCATCGGTGGAAGGGCCAGTGCGGGGCCCGGCGCGGCCAACCGGGGGGCGACCACCCCCGCCGCGGCTTCCGCCACCGCGATGACATCGAGGGTACGGCCACGCCACCGCGCGAACTCCGCGTCGATCACCGCCCTGCCCGCGGGGAGCCGCGCCTCACAACCGTAGCGGACGTGGCACACCGCCGTCAGGGCTTCGAATCGTCCCCGCAGGTCGACCGGCAGGCGGCGGCGGACCCGGGAGCCGAGAAAGGCCAGCACGGCCGTGCGGGACGCGAGAAAGAGCGTCTCAAACGCCTGCTGTGCGAATCGGGCGGCGAAGTCCCCCGAAGCGTGGCTACCCGACTCCATCAGTGTGCCGGCGAGGTCCAGCCGGCAGCGGGCGTCCACGAAGTCCGCGGGCGTCACCGAGGCGGCGGACAGCAGCGGCACGTCCGCGGTGCGGCGCCAGAGCACGCTGCCGGAGGCGATAGCCAGGCGCAGGGGGCCCGGCCCGTCATCGGCGTGCCGCACGAGGATGTCGGCGGCGGGTTTATCCTCCAACACGCCGTGCAGAGCGCTCTCGTACACGGCGGCCCGCCGCGGCGCCGCGGAGGCCAGGACAAGGTCGAGGTCGCGCGCCAGCCGCGGCGCGTAGACGCCCGACCCCACCAGCAGGACCGCGGACAGATTGCCGTCACAGCAGCGGAGGACCCGGCAGAGAGTGGCGGCGAGGGAGCGGGACAGTAGCGGTGCCGACGGCATGGATGCCCTCCAGCGGACGGAGATGCGACACCCCTAGTATATTCCATATTGTGTATTGAGCAACCATCTTATGGCATTTCATCCGGCAGGCTGGATCCATGCGTGCAACGGGCGGGCCGGCACCGGGCGGACGCCCCGCCGATCACCCGGTCGGAGGCGACACGCCCACTGCGGCCCGCGGCCGGCCGGGACGCGGTCGCCGGCTTTGGCACACATGGTGGGGCCACCGCGCGGGGCATCGCCGCGATCGCGCCCGGCCCCGTACCTTGCCAGTCGCCCTGCGCGGAGCGTCCATGCGCGGGAGGAGCCATCGGGTAGCAGCCCTCAGGGTACCTCGGCGAGGGGCGGCACATCACCGAGATCGAGCCCGGCCCGGATCAACTCCTGGACCAGGGCGCGCCTGCGCCGATGGCACTCCCGGAAGCCCTGCAGCACCACGATCCAACGACCCTCCTCGCCCTCCATCGCCGCCCGCAGCCGGGAGAGGACGCCCGCCGCTCGCGCGTAAGCGGGTCGGCTCCCCTGGCGGGCGAGCAGATCCGCCGCTTCGAGGTAGAGTTGCAGCGCCAGCATCCGAAAGCGGGGGGCGGATGCCTCGGCCACCTCGATCAGCGGACCGGGCTCACCCAGGCGCCGGGCCGCTAGGGCCGCCTCGGCTTCCTGGCCGTCCTCCAGATAGAGCCGGTAGAGCAGCCGCGGATCGGCGGCGGCGCCCGCCTCCAGACGCTCGATCAGGTGCGCCCGGACTTCCGCGCGGCGACCCGCGTGTCCGGCGGCGGCCAGCACCACGCGGAGACCGTTCAGACTGGGACGGCAATGGAAAGCCTCGACCAGGGCGGCGAGGGAATCGGGCCCGGAACGGCGCGGCGGCATGCGGCGGCACCCCCTCAACGGGGCAGTGTATCCGGGCAGCCTGGTGGCGAGCCTGGCCCGGACCGCGTGCGGGGACGGGTGGCGCGACGGGTGACTCCATGGGGCGGCGCCGCCCCGACATGCCCGGGCGCGGGAAGGACAGCCGGCGCCGCATGCAGCGGGTTGTACGCCGCCCGGTCCCCGGGGCGGGGAACGCATCCCGGCAGACGCGGTGGGGCGCCGCTATGCCACATACGCCGAGGCACCTCGCGGGCGCCGTCGGCGCGACTTCGGCGCACGGGCCAACCGCGCACCGTCCGGAGCGGCCGCGCGCCGCCACCCGGCCGCCCCCGGACGGGTATCGCTCCCGCGCGATATGCCGCCGGTAACTACTCAGGAGCCCTTGGAAGTGGGGCTGGTACAGATAGGAGTGGGCTGGTTCGGGAAAACCGCCGGCGACGCACCCCAACCCATGGAAGCAACCCAGCCGGGAAGGGCGCGCGCCTGCGTGTGTCGGCGTGGCCGTGCGGGTCGCGGTGCCCGTCATGGCGTCACGCCAACGGTGGCGAAGTGGCGGGAAGGGGTCCCCGAACGGTTGCGACGGATGAATCGGACCACTAACTACTCACAGCATTCCCCCGACTGGGGCTGCACGGTAGTTGCTGCCGCCGATGCCCCGACCACCCCACCCGCAGCGGCTTGGGGCGGCGCTCTGCGGCGGCGGCCCACCGTCCCGGACGCCCGGCCGCTGCGGCCCCCAACTCAGAGCAGAGACGCCGAGTCGGCGTCCAGGAACATGCGGACCGCCGCGTGGCGGCGCAACGCGGAGGCCGGGCAGTCCGGCGAGACCGGACCCTTGAGCGCGTCCCGGACCGCCGCGGCCTTGGCCGCCGCGGGCACGACGCAGAAGACGGCGCGGGCCGCCAGAATGGCCGGAATCGTCAGGGTGAGCGCCCGGTGCGGCACCGCGCCGAGATCGGGAAAGCACCCATCGTTCACCTGCTGCCGGCGGCAGCGGGCATCGAGTTCGACGACGCGCACGGCCTCCGGGTCCCCCAGGTCGGCGGGCGGGTCGTTGAAGGCCAAGTGCCCGTTCTCCCCGATACCGACGCAAGAGATGTCCAGGGGCGCGGCCTGCAGAAGCCCGGCGTATCTCCGGCACTCCGCGGCGAGGTCGGTGGCGCCTCCGTTCAGGCGGTGCGCCGCGCCGAGGGGCACGCGGTGGAACAGACGGGAGGAGAGCCAGTTCCCGAAGCCCTGCGGCGCCTCCGGGGCCAGCCCGACGTATTCGTCGAGGTGCAACGCCTGCACAAGGGGCCAGGGCAACCCCGGCGTGCCCGTCAATTCCGCCAGGAACTCCTCCTGAGACGGGGCGGCGGCAAACACCATGCGTAGCGGCCGCGCTCCGTCGCCACCCGCCCGCATCGCGGCGGCCACCGCGACGGCCGCCGCCCGGCCCAGATCACCCCTGGTGGGGTACGCCTCCACCCGGACGCCATCGTAGACACGCACCCAGATCGGCGGCGCACTCTCCCCCGCGGCCACTATCCGATCGCCTCCCCAACCGCCGGCACTCCGGGGTGCAATTCACGACCCGGGGCGTCCACGCCTCCCGCCGGGCGGGAATCAAGCCCTCCCGCAGCCGGACGGGGGCCTGCGGTGCGGGCACGGCGGCGGCGCCCGAACGCGGCGTCCCCGCGCCGGGAGCCGTGGCATCCCTCCTCTCGGGGGTACGCCGGGCACGGCGGACGGGGACGGGCCGCCGGACGCGGGCGTGGGCGCGACGACACCGAGTGGGACGGTGCCCGTGAGGCGGAAGCCGGGGCTGTCGGTGCGGAGACGGGCATCGCAGTGGCGGTGCAGGGCGGCGACCCTTGCCGTCCGGCCGGCGAGACCGCTGCCGGGAGGGGCGAAGGCGAAGCCGTCGCCAGGGCGGTCGGGTGGGGCCTGGAGCACGGCGGTCGGGGCGGGGATACCCCTCGGGCGGGCGTCCCGCGCCGTCGTCGGTGATCCCGACGGTGATGGACGGACGCGGGTGACGCGAGTGGGCAGTGGCGGGCACGGCTGCGTCTGACCACGTTGGTGGCCCCCTCGCGGACGGCCTGGGCCGGCACCGCCTTGGCATCCGGAGGGGGGCGTCGGCAGAAGCGTCCACGGCGCAGGCGATGCCGTCCACGGCGAGGATCTCGCCGGCGCCCCCGACTGCGCCCCGTCCCCGGCAGGGCCGGCCCGCAGGCCACCGAAAACGGGGCCCTCGGACAGAGTGGCGGCGCCCCCGACGCCGACCACCGCCTGAAGACAACGCCGACCTGGAGGTCTCCCCCAATGCGCCTGTGCTTCCACGGCACCCTCCTGCGCGGGCCCGACCGCCCCTCCTTCGCGGACCGTCTGCGTCTGGCCCGGGGGTTCGGCTTCTCCGCGATCGAGGTCGGCTATCGCGAGGTGGAGGCGCATCTCGCCGCCCACCCCGGCCTCACCGCCGAGCAACTGTGGGCGGAGGCCGGCATCACGCCCGCCATGGTCGGCGGGGTCGTGACCGCCGCCCCGTTCGCCTCCGACGCCGACTGGGAGAAGTCCCTGGTGGGGTTGGAGGAGCGGGCGCGGGCCGCCGCCGCGACGGGCGCGAAGGTGACCGGCACCTGGATGCCCAACCGCAGCGCGATCCCCACCTCCGAGGCGCGCGCCATGATCCGCCGGCGCTTCACGCAGGTGGCGGACGCCCTGGCACCGGCCGGACTCTCCTTCGCGGTGGAGTTGATCGGCGTCCGCACCCTGTGGCGCGAGTTGCCGCACGCCTTCATCGGCACCTATGCAGACTGCCTGGAACTCTTCGAGGAGACCGGCCGTAGCAACATCGGCTTCCTCCTCGACTGCTACCACACCCACGCCGCGGAGACGCCCCTGGAGGAGATCGCCCGGACCCCCCGCTCGCGGATCCTGTACCTGCATATCAACGACGCCAAGCCGGTCCCGCCGGCGGAGGTCCTGGACGCCGACCGGCTGATCCCCGGGGAGGGCGTCATCGACCTGGCGGGATGGTTCCGGGCGGTCGCGGCCACCGGCTACGACGGCGCCGTCGCGCCCGAGGTGCTCGGCCCGCGCCTCAAGGAACTGACCACGGCCCAGGCCGCCACCGGCTGCCACGACGGGATCGTCGCGGCGATGCGCCGGGCCGGCGTGCCGGTCGACTGACCCGGGGCGCGTGGCGGGGAGGGAAGCACGGTGAAAAAGGGCATCTGCGAGGTCTGCATCCCGGACGGCGGGACGTTCCCGGAGCGGCTGCGGGCCGCGCGCGCGGCGGGCTACCAGGGGGTGGAGTTGACCTTCCGGCCCGCGGGCCGGGGCCCGCTGCACCTCGCGGCCACGCGGGCCGAGGTGGAGTCGGTGCGGGACGCCGTGCACGCGGCGGGGCTCGAGGCCCCGAGCATGATGTGCGGGGCGGCGCTCACCGACGCATCGCTCCTGCACGCCGATTCCGCGGTGCGCGCCCGGGGCGTCGAGAACCTGAAGGCGGCGGCGGAGCGCGCGGCCTGGCTGGGCGCCGGCACGATTCTGATCCACCCCGGCCACCTGGCGGCCGACCGGCTGTACGACGCCGCCTTTGACGACCTCACCGCCGCCCTGCGCGCCCTTCGGTCCGCCTGCGACGCCACCGGCGTGGGCTTCGCCGTGGAGAACGTGTGGAACCGCTTCCTGCTGAGCCCGCGCGAGATGCGCGAGATCGTGGACGCGGTGGACCACCCCCTCATCGGGGCGTACTTCGACGTCGGCAACGTCCTGCTGTTCGGCTACTCGGCCCAATGGATCGACATCCTCGGCCCCCGCGTCCACAAGGTCCACGTCAAGGACTTCAAGCGCTCGGTCGGGACCGGTGCGGGGTTCTGCCAACTCCTGGACGGCGACGCCGACTACCCGAAGGTGATGGCCGCCCTGCGCCGGGCCGGCTACGACGGCTACCTCACCTCGGAAGTCTCCGGGGACATCGAGGAGACGTCGCGGCGGCTCGACCGCATCCTCGAAATGTAGGGTGCAGGTCTCCGGCCGCCGTGCGCGGCGGATCCGGTGGCGGCGGCCGCGGGTCGCGGCCGCCGCGCCGCCCGATGGGAACCTCGCCTCGGTGCGCAGCCGCCCGGCTTCGGGGGCACGGGGAGGTCCGGCCCATGCGCCTGACGCACACCTGCATCGTGACCGCGGATGTCCCGCGCCTCCGGGAGTTCTATCAGGGCGTGCTGGGCGTGGAGCCGACCATCGGCGGCGACGAGTACGTGGAGTTCGCGCTGGGCGGAACCACCCTCGCCCTCTTCCGCCTCTCTGCGCATGAGCGGCTGGCGCCCGGTTCAATGGCAGGGGCCGCCAACCGCAGCGTGATCCTGGAGTTCCAGGTGGAGGACGTCGACGCGGAGTACGCCAGACTGCAGCGGCTTGGCGCCACATGGGTGAAGCCGCCCACCACGCAGCCCTGGGGTAACCGCTCAGTCTACTTCCGCGACCCGGACGGCAACCTGCTCAGCTTCTACTCCCGGGTGTAGGGGGACGGGCACGAGACCGGCCCCCGGGCGCAGGCGGGTCGCTGGCGGGCGACCGCCGCGGGTGTCCTGGTCCGGGGATGGAGGGTCGGGCGCCTGGGAGCGCGGCGGGGGGCAGGCGGCGACGGCGCCGGACCGCTCGTGCCCCTTCCCCCTAATACTGCAGTCAGGGATACACGTTCACATACCACATGCAGGGTCCGAGTTGATGGCGAAACCACCGCATGTAGTGGCCGAGGGACGGAAGCCTGATTACAGTACTAAGTTGGTCTGGAGTGCCGCCGGCTGGCGGATGCAGGAAGGTGCGCGAAACAGCCTCCAGGCCGGCGAGGCACACCTCCGTCGTCTGGCGGTGTGGCCGAGCGGGCCCTGCGCCGACCGGTGGCTTGGCCCGGGACGGCTGCGCGACGGCCACCGCGGATCGACCGGGGCAGTACCGGCGCAGCACCCCCAGGGACTGGGGCCGCTGCGCCGGTACCTCGCACGATTGGCATGGTGCCGATCCGCCAAGTCGGCAGGTACGCGGCAGGACGGCACATAAATGACTGTGCATACGCCTGGGAGCCCCCGGTGCATGCCCTCTGCACCCCGAACGCCCGCGTGGCCACCGCTCCCCCATCCGCCGCAGGCCGGCGCCGGGCGATAGCGGACAGGCCCCCTTTCGGGGAGCCGGGTTGTACCGTGGCTCTCCGGAGAGGAGGCCCCCATGCCGACGGAATACCGCCTGCTCGGCCGCACCGGCACCCGCGTCTCCTCCCTTTGCCTCGGCTGCATGAACTTCGGCGGCCGCGCGAGCGAGGAGGATGGGATCCACATCATCCACGCCGCCATCGATGCCGGCATCAACTTCCTGGACACCGCCAACGTCTATAGCCGTGGCGTCTCTGAGACGATCGTCGGCAAGGCGCTCGCCGGCGGCAAGCGCGAGCGCGTCATCCTCGCCACCAAGGTCCACGGGCGCATGGGCGAGGGCCCCAACGACAACGGCAACCACCGCCAGCACATCTTCCAGCAGGTCGACGCCAGCCTCCGGCGCCTGCAGACCGACTACATCGACCTCTACCAGATCCACCGGCCCCAGGCCGACACGCCGATCGACGAGACCCTGGACGCCCTGAACGACCTGGTGCGCATGGGCAAGGTCCGCTACATCGGCTCCTCGACCTTCCCCGCCTGGCAGTTGGTGGAGAGCTACTGGGTGTCCGACCGGCGGGGCTTCGCCCGGTTCATCTGCGAGCAGCCCCCCTACCACCTCTTCGACCGGCGCATCGAGAACGAGGTACTGCCCGCGTGCCGCAAGTACGGGACGGCCGTCATCCCATGGAGCCCGCTCGCCGGCGGCTGGCTGAGCGGCAAGTACCGTAAGGGCCAGCCCCTCCCCGAGGTCGGCCGCCAGCTCCGCGCCCTGCAGAACCCGGAGGATCCCGCGGTTGTGCGCAAGCTCGACGCGATCGAGAGGCTCGTGCCGTTGGCCGAAGAGGTCGGCGCGAGCCTCTCGCAGTTCGCCCTGGCCTGGAACCTGCAGCAGCCGGGCGTCACCTCGCCCATCATCGGCCCGCGCACCATGGAACAGCTCGAGGACAACCTCAAGGCCACCGACATCAAGCTCGACCAGGCGATGACCGAGCGGATCGACGCGATCTGCCCCAAGGGCCAGAGCATGTGAGACGGAGCAGGGGGGCATGCGGGCCGCAACACGCGTTGCGGCTCTGCCCCCTGCCGCCCACCCCTGCGTCGGCGGAACCCGCCGCCCGCCGCGGTCGTCGGACCCGTCGGGGGGTGGGCCGGTGCGTCATGGGATCGCCGTCATGCTGGCCGTGGGCGTGCTCCTGGCGGGATGCGCGGCGGGACCGACACAGGGCCCGCAGGCGGTTGCGCCGCGGACGGACGGACGGTCGGCGCCAGCCCCCGCTGCGGTGCCACCACCGCCGCGGGCCTCCCATACGTCTCCGGCGTCCGCATCCTCCCCGGCGCTCCATGCCGCCCCCGCGCCCGCCCCCCTCGACGTCGTCGACGCATTGCCGCTGGTGGTGCACGCCGTTGCCCCGCCCGCCTCCCTCTCCGTGCCGGCGGGGTTACAGGACCTGGTCTTCTCCACCGCAGCCGACGGCTGGCTGGTCACCTCGGAACAGGTCGGTCCCAACGGATGGGTCTCCGGCGTCTGGCGCACCACCAACGGCGGTCAGGCGTGGTCGGAGTTGTGGCAGGGATGGGACGTGCGGTTGGCCCACATGGGCCTGCTGCCCGGCCATGCCGGTCTGTACGCCACCGGAGTGCGGGCGAACGGGAATCCGGACGGGTCGCCGCTGTGGCTCACCTCCCTGGATGGCGGGAAGACGTGGAGCGCCGCGACGCCCACGATCCCGGCCCAGCCGCCCCTTGCGCCCTTCGCGCCGGACTTCCCTCTCTGGCCCTCCCTGCGCTCCGACTTCGTTACGCCCAGCATCGGTTACGCCGCCGTCGACCCCGTGGACCTGTATCAGCAACAAACCCAGGTCATGGCCACCAGCGACGGCGGCCGCAGTTGGCACGCCCTGCCCCTGCCCGCCGGCTTCCACCCCACAGGCGGCCTGGACTTCCAAACGGCCGCGCACGGCTGGATCACCGGTATCGCCAAAGGCACGTGCGACCAGATCTGGCAGACGACCGATGGGGGCGCCACCTGGAAACCACTCCCACAAACCTGCCCACCGTACACGCTCTATGCGGTAGCCTTCACCGGCGCCCAGCACGGCTTCGCGGCGGGCGGGATGATTCCGGTCCTCCCTCCAGAGGCGGATATTCTGGAGACGAACGACGGCGGCCGGCACTGGCAGAGCGTCTACCATGCCACCGGCGCCGGACCGGTCACCCGCCTCATGTTCAGTTCCGCCACGCAGGGCTGGGCGTGGGGTAGCACGTGCAAGTTGGGCCAGAACGGGCCCTGCGCCGGTACGGTGCTGATCACTCGCGACGGCGGTACGACTTGGACGCCGACCAACGGGCCGGCGCTGGCTCTATCCGTGGCCGGCGCGGTTGCTTGGACCCTCGGGGGATACCAGGAGCCCGGCCTCTCCCGGAGTGACGACGGCGGTCTCCGCTGGAGCCATGCCCCACGGCCGGCGACCGACCAGCTCTGGGGGATCTCCACGGCGCCCGGCACCACGAGCGTCTGGTTGTCCACCGCCGGAGGCACCTTCCGCTCCGCGCACGGGGGCACGGCATGGACACCGGCGTCCCCGTCCCCCCACGCCTACCCCGTGATCCGCGCCGGACCGGACGTGCTCTTCTCCGCCGCCTCCCCCACGCTGCAAGTCTCGCGCGACGGCGGCACGACGTGGAGCCCGCTTTCGCTGCCGGACGAAGCGTTCGGCGTCGCCGCCATCGCCTTCGCCACGGCAAGTGACGGCTGGGCGCTGCTGCCGGCCCGCGGGTGCGGCTGCACCGTCGTCGACCGCACCGAGGACGGCGGACGGACATGGACCCCCGTGGGCCGGGCCGACCTGCAGGGAACCGGGGCGTTCGGGGCGTTCACGCCGTCGGTCGGGGTCGTCGTCAGCACGGCAGCGGTATCGCCCCCACGCGGGACGGGGCCGGCGACTCCGGAGGCGGCCCTCGGGCTCAGCCTGGACGGGGGGGCGGACTGGACCATCCTCCCGATACCGCTCGGGCTCGGCGGCACGTGCTCCGAACCCGCGGCTGTCGCCAACCACATCTGGGTCCCCTGTCAGGCCTCCGACGGCCGAGGGGTCCTCCTGCGCACCACCGACGGCGGCAGGACGTGGCGCGAATACACCACCGGCCAACTGGTGCCCGAGGGGGTGGCGATGACGGATGCACAAGACGGCTGGATGCTGGCCGCCGCGGGCGGCCCGACCCCCGAATCCCTCTACCGGACCAGCGACGGCGGCGCCACATGGACGCAGGTTTGGCCGATGTTGCCGGCGGGGTGAGGGGCTCCGCGCATGGGGGTCGAAATGTGGGTGCGTCGCAGATGCGGGAACGCTCGGCAGAAGGCCGAGAGGGGCCTACGCGCCGTCGGATCTACAACGGGCATTCGCCCCGGCGTTTGACGCCGTCGTCGCCGACCTCGGCATCGCGGCCACCGATGGCCTCGTCCCACCCATGCGCTGGGAGACCGCTGAGGCCAGCCTGGCCGCCAACCCCGGAATCGTGCGTCCCTGACGGGGACTGCCCGAGGGCGGCGCCCCGGGGCCAGGCGCGCATGGGCGTAGCTTGCGGGAATGGTGGGCGGACCGCGGGATAAGGGCCGCAGGCCCCAGACGTCCACCTCGTCCCTTCCGCCCAAGCCCTCTCTGTCGACGAGCCCCATTTCACTGTGGTCGGCAGCGTCCCCTTGACGGTACACGCCGTCGCCGTGCCGCGGCTCTGCGGCCAGTCGACGCTCCCGCCCGGCCGCAGAGTCAGGGCAACGCGCCTGCCGTCCGCCGCCGTCGCAGACCTGTGCGGCGCCGCGGGAGCCGGCGGTCCCTTCGTGCCGGCGCAGGCGAACGTCCACACCAGGGTGCGGGGCAGAACTCAGGCCGGCGGGGCCGCGTCCACCACGGTCAGGCGCTCGCGGGCCGGGACGCGCGGCCGGGCATTGGGCTGCCGCCCGGGATACCCGAGTTGCAGGGTGACCACGACCCGCTCCCCCGGACGGGCGCCGACGCCCTCGCGGAACGAGGGATGGTAGGTGGCCGCGTACGACTTGACGGCCACGCCGAGCCCGCGCTCCTCGGCCAGCAGCAGGAAGTTCTGGACGACGCAGGAGGTGGCGATCAGGTCCTCGTCCCGGATCACCGGGCGGGGGTCCTCGGTCATGACCACGACGAGGAACGCAGGAACGGACATGGTGATCGAGTAGGCCTGCTCGCCGCGCTGCCGCCGACGCTCCGGATCCCCCGCGCCGGCCTCCGCTTCGGCGAACTCGCGCCGGGCCTCGGCGATGCGCCTGCGGCCCTCGCCATGGACCAGGATGAACCGCCAGGGCTGGGTGAGATGGTGGTTGGGGGCCCACACCGCGGCGTCAATCAGTTCCTCGACCAGTTCGGGCGCGACAGGGCGATCCTCGTACACCTGCACGCTGCGACGGGTCCGTATGCGTTCGGCGAGATCCATGTTCTAACCCCTCCGGCAGGCGCCCCCCGCGGCGATGACACTGCGCCCGCCGTACTGAGCGGTTCTTCCCCGGAGGGTGCATCCCTTTCCAGAACTCGGCGGCGTCTCCGAAGCGCGTGCCGCATCGACATCCGAGCGGCCGCCGGGGCGGGGGCGGCATGCCACGCGGCCCTTCCGCATGCCCTGCTCTTGACTATTGAAGTCCGCGCGGACGGGGAGCCTGCGGTGCCTGTAGCGTCGCGCGCTATTTGGCGCGATTTGTCCCAAGTTGTGCGGCGGGCCGATGTGCCCGTGCCGCCGAGCCTCTGCGGGCCCGCGTATCGGCGGTGCGGCGGCTCCATGAGCCGCCCAGGCATGAGCCGCCTGGCGTGCCCGCCACTCGGCAGCAAGGGTCCGGTTTCCCTCACATCCGCCCCTGGTCTGGTGCGAACCCGACAGCCCCGGCGGGACGTGGGGCGCCATATAAGGCGGCCCGCTACAGGTGCCCGCGGCCGGCCCAGCCTCCCGCACGGGCGCCGGGTGCCCTGCCCCCGCCCCCCGTGCGGCTCCCGGCCCGCCCCTGGGTACGCTGTCCTTGGGGGCGTCCGTCCGGTCGATCCGGCCGCCCGCCCGGCGCAGGAGCGGAGGGACGGCCGATGGCGGGACGTGCCCACGTCGAGGCCCACTTCACGGCCACCGAGACGGTGCGGGACATCGTGATCGGCATGTCCGACGGCCTAACCGTGCCGTTCGCCCTGGCCGCCGGCCTCTCGGGCGTGGTGCGCAACCTCCACGTGATCATCGTCGGCGGCCTGGCCGAAATCGCGGCCGGATCCATCGCCATGGGGCTCGGCGGCTACCTGGCCGCCCGGACGGACGCCGAGCACTACGCCGCGGAGCGGCGGCGCGAGGCGCGTGAGGTGGAGGAGAAGCCGGAGGCGGAGACCGAGGAGGTCCGGGCGGTGCTGGCCGGCTTCGGCGTCCGTACGGCCACGGCGCGGATGGTGGCGGAGGAGATCCGGCTCGACCGGCAGGCCTGGATCGAGTTCATGATGCGCTTCGAACTCGGCTTGGAGGCGCCCGATCCGCGCCGGGCGCTGCGCAGCGCGCTGGTGATCGCGGCTTCCTACGTCGCGGGCGGACTCGTCCCTCTGCTCCCGTACATGGCCGCCCCCCGTGCGGGCCTGGCCCTAAAGATCTCCGTCGGGGTGACGCTGTTGGCGCTCTTGGTCTTCGGCTACGTCAAAGCCCGGGTCTCCGGCGCCCAGGCCCTCCGGGGTGCCGTACAGACGGCCCTGGTCGGCGGGGCGGCGGCGGCCGCCGCCTTCAGCATCGCCCGTCTCATCTCCGCGTAGGACACCGCGGATGGGCACCCCGTCGTCCCGTCCACACCTGCGGCCGGCGGCGCCGCTCGTCCGCAGGGTGCGGCGCGGGGCGCGATCGCTGAAACACAACTGGGAAGGGGCACGGGGCCCGCATGGCCAACCACCCTGGAGTCGAGAGGTTCGGCGGCCACCAGGTGGGAGGGGCCGTCGTTCTCACGGGGGGCGAGGCCATGCGAGTGCGGTGGTTCGGCCAGTCGGCGTTCCAGTTGTCGGCCGGGGGGCAGATGGTGTTCATCGACCCGTTCGGTGCCGTCCGGGCGGGCATGGCCGCGCGCGGCCTGCGTTTCGACTACCCGCCCATCGCCGGGGTGCGGGCGGACCTCCTCCTGGTGACGCACGAGCACGCGGACCACAACGGGGTGGAGGCGGTGGGCGGGTCGCCCCGGGTCATCCGCTCGACCGCCGGGACCCTGGATTCGCCCGTGGGGCCCGTGACGGCGGTGGCTTCGGAGCATGACGCCGCGGCTGGGACCCGCCGCGGCCCCAATACGATCTTTGCCTTCGAGTTCGGGGGGCTGCGGGTCTGCCACTTCGGCGACTTCGGCCAGTCGGCGCTGCGCCCCGAGCAGGCTGAGGCCATCGGGCGCGTCGACCTGCTCTTCGTTCCGGTCGGCGCCGGGCCCACGATCGGGCCGGAGGGCGCGTCGGCGGCGGTACGCCGGCTGCGGCCGTCCTGGGTGGTGCCAATGCACTACCGCACGCCGGCGATCAGCTTCCTGGAGCCCGCCGACGCCTTCGCGGCCCTCTTCGCCGATGCCCGCCGGCTGGACGGGGCGGAGTTCGATACCGCCGAGTTGGCGCCGGGGGTGGGAGACGAGGCCGCCGTCGTGGTGCCGGCGGTCCCGTCATAAGGCGGGGCTGCGAAAGTACGCTTTCGCAGCCCCCATCGGGCTCCGGCCCCTTGTCCGTTGGGGCCTGCGGGCAGCGCGTTTCGCCGCCGGTAGCCGTACCGGCCCTTTAGCGGACAGGGGGCATCGGAGCAGCAGCCTCGGAAGACAGGACTCCGTGTATCCGCTTCAGGGGACTGGTCGACGACCGCGTCCCCGATGTTGGGATCGTCGGCGACGCAGACCACGGCATGTGGTGGTCGGACTGGCCTCGCCGATTGGTGCGCTCAGTCGTTCTCCCCAAAGAGGTCGGGTGCAGCGGCCGTCTCGGACGGTGCTGCCCAGGACGGCTCCCGCACCGGACGCAGACGGAGGCTGGCGGCGGCCTCGCCTCTGGGCGGCCACCCAGGCGGGGTGGCTACCGCCACTCTCCCGGCGCGCGGCGGCGGCCCCCCCATGCCTTGGGTATCGGGTCCGGGGCGGAGGACCCGGCGCCGCCCCGGCGCTGGCCTTAGAGTGTAAGGTTGATTCCGTTTGGAACCGGACATATATTGAAACTCGCACGACCGACCCGTGAATGAGCGCCGGGTCGGCGCTCAACGATCCAGCCGTCCCGGTTACACGCGACGCCCGGGCCATCTCAGGATGTCAGCCGCACTACCCCACTCATCCTCATCGCGCCCGCCGTGCTCGGAGGGATAGCCGTTGAACGAGACCCCGGCCGAAGCGCGCGTGGGACGCTGGGACATCTTCGAACTGGCCCTCCCGGGGCCGGAGGGCGGCAACCCGTTCACAGACGTGGAGTTTTTCGCGGACTTCCGCTTCCGCAACCGCCTGACGCGAGTGCGCGGGTTCTACGACGGGGACGGCGTCTACAAGGTGCGGTGCATGCCCGACGCCGAGGGTGAGTGGACGTACGTCACCCACAGCAGCCGGCCGGAGTTGGACGGTCATACGGGCGCCTTCGGCTGCGTGCCGGCCGGGGCGAATGTGCACGGACCGGTGCGGGTGCACAATAGATTTCACTTTCAGTATGCGGACGGGGCTCCGTACCTGCCGTTCGGCACCACCTGTTATGCGTGGAACCACCAGGGGGCGGCGCTCGAAGCCGAGACCCTGCGCTCGGTGGCCGCAAGTCCGTTCAACAAGATGCGCATGTGCGTCTTTCCCAAGCATTACGACTTCAACCGAAACGAGCCCGAGTTCCATCCGTTCGAAGGATCGCTGGCGGACGGATGGGACTTTACGAGGCCCCGACCCGACTTCTTCCGGCATCTGGAGCGGTGCGTCGACGGTCTCCGGGGCCTGGGCGTCCAGGCGGACCTGATCCTCTTCCACCCGTACGACCGCTGGGGGTACAAGGACCTGCCGCGGGCGACGGAGGACCTCTACCTGCGCTACGTCGTGGCGCGACTGGCGGCGTACCGGAACATCTGGTGGTCGATGGCCAACGAGTTCGACCTCATGCGCTCCAAGTCGCTCGCCGACTGGGACCGGTACTTTCAGACCGTCCAGGAGGAGGATCCGTACCACCACCTGAGTTCGATCCACAACTGCAGGGACGTCTATCCGCACGGCCGGCACTGGGTGAGCCATGTCAGCATGCAGAGTTCGGAGTTGCACCGCGTGGCCGAGTGGCGCACCGCCTACCGCAAACCGGTCGTGGTCGACGAATGCTGCTATGAGGGAAACATCCACCGCGGCTGGGGCAACATCACCGGCGAGGAGATGGTCCACCGCATCTGGCATGGCGTCACGCAGGGGGGCTACGTCGGCCACGGCGAGACCTACCTGCACCCGGAGGATGTGTTGTGGTGGGCCAAGGGCGGCGTGCTCCACGGCACCAGCCCGGCCCGCATCGGGTTTCTGCTCGGCCTACTCCGCGGCGCCCCGCACGGCATCGAGCCCTTGGCGACCCGCTCCGGCGTAACCTGCACGGCGCGCGAGGGTGAGTACTACCTCATGTATTTCGGCGTCCACCGCCCGGCGTACTGGCTACTCACGCTGCCCGAGGACCGCGAGTTCACCGTGGATGTGATCGACACCTGGAAGATGACGGTGGACCGGCTGGCGGGCCGCTACACGGGATCGTGCCGCGTGGACCTGCCCGGGATGTCGCACTTGGCCCTGCGCGTCATGGGTTTGGCGGGCGCGCAGGAGCCCGCGGCCGCCCGCGGGTGACGGCCCGGACTTCGGATGTTGCGGGATAAGTCCAGGGCATGTTCAGCACCGAGATCGGACGGGGCCCCACAACCGCGGCGGTCTCAGGCGCTGACCAACAGGTTCGGTCCCCAGTTCGACGACTATCTCCAGGCGATGTACGCGCACGCCCTGCAGCAGGCGCGGGATTTCGTCGAGTTTGTCGCTCCCGGCCCGCGGGTGCGGTGGTGATCGAGGTCGGCGCGGGCGCCGGCCGGATCGCGTTGGACGGCGGCCTGGCGGAGCGGGTGGGCGCGTCGGGCCAGTTGCTGCTCACCGATCCCTCTGCGGCCCGACTCGATGGCGTGAACCGCGCCCAAACCCTGCACCTGCCGTGGGTGCGCGTCACGCGGGCGGCTGCGGAGGCCATCCCCGTGGTTTCGACCGCGAATCTCGTTGTGGCCGTTTCCGTCCTGCAATTCACGGACCAGCCACGCTCCCTCCCGGAGATGGTTCGTGCCCTCACGCCCGGGGGGCGGATCGCCACCAGCACGGGCCTGGACCTCGTCTGGTCGCCGCCGTGGTGGGGGGCCCTCGCGCCCTCGCGCCTGCGCGCCGCACTGGGCCGCCACGGCCAGGAGTATCGGCCCTACCTCCCCACGAGCCACGAGCTCACCCGAATCGTGCGCAGCGGTACCGCGGCCCACGGGGGAAACTCGGCTGCGGGCATGGGACGAGCGGTGCCCGATCGCCGCGGCCATGCTCGTTCCCAGGTGTCGGCCTTCCGCGGCGGTGTCGGTCGACGCGTGGAGGGGGGCGGCTGCCCCCCTCCACGCTCGCGTCAGTTGCCGCTGCTGCCGAACAGGAAGCGGACGAGGATCGCCACCGCCTGGGCGCGGGTCGCCGTGCCCTGGGGGACGAGCGCGCCCTGCCCTTCGCCCCGGACCAGCCCGGCGTGGATGGCGTACGCCGTGGCGGTGTACGCCCAGAGATCGAGCGCGGTCGCGTCGCGGAACTGGTTGAGCGCAGACATCAACTCCGCGCTCGACAGCGTCGTGGCGTCACCCCGGTCTGCGGCCGCCCGCTCCAGCAGGACGGCCATCTGCTCACGGGTGATGTCGGCGTTGGGATCGAAGGTCGTGGCGGACGTACCGGTCACCAGGCCGGCCCGCACCGCCGCGCCGACGGCTCCCGCGTACCAGGACGATGACGGCACGTCGGCAAAGCCCGTCGGAACCGTGGATGCCGGGAGCCCGAGGGCCCGGGTCAGCATGGTCACGAAGGTGGCCCGCGTGAGCGGCATGTTCGGCGCAAACTCGGTCGGGCTGATGCCCGTCGTGATGAAGTGCGCCGCCGCCACCGCGATGTCGTGGGCCGCCCAGGAGCCGGAGATGTCGGTGAACTGGGGCTGGAACTGCAGGACCACATACTGGCTGAAGTGGGTCAGACCGACGCTCACCGTGTCGGTCGTCGGGTCGGCCGTGCCGCCGACGTACGTCGGGGCGCCGCCGTTGGGGTCCAGCCGGTACGCGCCGAGCAACTCCGGGTCCGTGTTGCTCCCGGTCTGGTAGTGCATCGTCACGACGATGGGCTGGAGGAAGTTCTCGAGGGTCACGCTCCTGCCCGTGGACGTGGTCACCTGGAGATCGAAGCTGTACACCTGGGAGACCGCCGTGGCGTTGCCGGCCGCGCCGGACGAAGGCGACGGCACGCCGCTGGGGGCGTTCGCCACCTGGATGCCGAGATCGACCTGCGCGTTCTGCAGGTTGAGCCCGCTGAGCGCCGGGTTGGCGGCCAGCGCCGCCGGTGCGAGGTCGGCCGAGGGCAGGTTGACGGTGAGGTTCTGGGTCTGGATCCGCAGGGTCCCCTGCGAGGACGTGAAGGCGGCCAGTGCGCTCGCACTCAGGTTGAGGTTGGCCTGGCCGTTCTCGGGCTGGATCTGGATCAGGGCCGTGCCGTCACCGGAGGCGATGGCGTCGATCAGCCCGGTTGCGGTCGGGGCCGCCGTGCCGGAGGCCGGCGTACCGAGCCCGGTCTGTCCGGGCGGGGTCGTGGAGCCGCCCCCGGAGGTGGACGGCGGGGTGGTGGTTCCACCGGACCCGGAGCCCACGGGCCCCGGGCCGCCCGAGCCCGAACCGCCGGAGGAGGGCTGCGTCACCGTGAAGTCCTGGCTGGTGCTGTAGAGGCCGTCGGTGCTGTTGTACACCGATACGGCGACGGTTCCCGAGGACAGCCCGGCCGGCACAGGCACCTCGGCCTGTGTATCAGACCAGCCGCTGCTGGTGCCCGTGGCGATGGCCGGATTGGTGGTCGTCCCGGCGGTCGGGTAGAAGTACACCGAGCCCGGCGCCGTCCCGAAGCCGCTACCGGTGAGCGTGATCACCGTACCGACGGGCCCGGAGGCCGGGGACACGGCGCTGAGCACGGGCGGTTGGCTCCCGGACTGGACCGTGAGGGTCAGGGTCGCGGTCGCGGTGTTCGGCGGCGAGGCCTGGTCCTGCACCGAGACGGTGACCTGGAAGGTGCCCGCCTGCGAGGGGGTGCCGGAGAGGATGCCGGAGCCGGTGTCCAGGTAGAGGCCGCCCGGCAGACCGGTGGCCTGCCAGTTCTGATAGCAGTCGCACGGCGCCACGAGGACGCCGCCCGTGGCCTGCAGCTGCACGTTGCCGTACGACTGCCCGAGCGTGCCCGTCGGCAGTGTACTGGTCGTGATCATCAGCGGCGCCACGATCGTGTAGTTGGGCGAGGCCACCGGCGCGGTGTCCGCGGATGTCGAGACCTGGAGGCTGTAGCTGCCGCCCGCGGGATTGGTGACCCCGTAGACGGCGGCGGTGACCGTCCCGCCGCGGGCCACGCTCAGCCCGGACGGCGCGACGATCTGGACCGCGTCGCTGCCGCCGCCGTAGACCGCACCCGCGACGGAGCCGTTGAGGGCATACGCGGTGGGACTGGTGGAGAACACCGTGCCGCCGGGCGCGGTGAGGTACACCGCCTCACCTACGGTCAGTCCGGATGTCGCATCGAAGGCGACGGTGTACTGGGCGTTCGTCGCCCCGGCCGCGTCAGGGGACACGGTGGCCGTGACGCCCGTGACGGCGGACTGGACCGTGAGGGTCAGGGTCGCGGTCGCGGTGTTCGGCGGCGAGGCCTGGTCCTGCACCGAGACGGTGACCTGGAAGGTGCCCGCCTGCGAGGGGGTGCCGGAGAGGATGCCGGA
>Ga0080006_1126373_pt1 | contig 28256 bp, 25 predicted proteins | sample RS3BMetagenome_FD_69209 | JGI IMG/M metagenome (GOLD analysis project Ga0080006, IMG submission 69209) | Ferric oxide microbial mat and aquatic microbial communities from Rainbow Spring, Yellowstone National Park, USA - RS3B (SPADES... ...
TAGCGCTGCTATGCTTGCCAGCAGTTCTGGAGGCGTGTTTTTGGCCGCAATCACCTGCTTGTACCTGCCCTTGTTCGCTGAGAAGAATGCCTCGACAGAGGCTACGTTGCTAAGGTCAGGATTGTATATCTCTATTGGTATGGTCTGGTTTCCGAAGCTGGCGGCGCGCTGCATTGCCTGAAGCTCGGCTGTCTGGTTGGCCCCAAGTGCAGATGCGCTCCTGAACAGCGAGGCGTTGAACAGGACTATCGCGTTGGTGGGCCTGTCAAGGAACATGTAGAGCGGCTGGTTCGCCTGGCCGAAGACAGCCTTTGAGAATTTCTGCGCAGCCTGCGGAGTTATGAAGAAGCTCACAGCCCAGGAGACGTTGCCTCCGCTGACTATCGGCTGCGAAGCGCCTATGCTGCCGCTGAGCAGGCCAGAGCCGTTAAGCGCCTCTTTGCCGCTCACGATTCCCTGGAACACCCCCTGACTTTCTATTATCGAGAGCGTGCTCTGCACCTCGCTCGGGGATACGGAAGGTATAGTAACATACACCTCTGAGCTGCCGATGCCCTCGACTGTTATCTGCTTGAGGCCGAATGTGGAGAGTCGCTCCTGCAATATGGTCAGCAGATTGCTCATAGTGCTAGGATTCACCGAATGCTCCAGCTGCACTGGTATCTGGGTTCCGCCGATGAACTCAACTCCAAGGTGAAGACCGTGCGGCCCTCCGAAAAGCAGGTCAAGCACTAGGAGCAGCGCTATGAGAACGAGCAGGATTGATATCCTGAAGTCTTTCAGGTAATCTAGCAGCATCAGATCCTCTCTTTCTTCTTCTTGTAAAGCAGTATCATGGAAGCGTTGCCGAACCAGGTGGTGAATATGTCGCCGAAGAGCCCGAAGAGCACAACGCCAGCTATCTCATAGTAGGTTGGCACGTATTCTATTACAGATACAGCGAAGAGAACGCCGAACGAGACTATGGCTGTTGCCGTCATGGTCACTCCGGTGCGCATGGACGAGTAGGCCCGCTCCTCAGGCGTGCCCTCCCCGCGCCTCAGTATCCTTATCGCTGCCAGCATGTCTGTGTCTATCGAATAGCCGATAAGCATAAGCAGCCCGGCCACGCTTGCCACTCCGAGGGGTATCTTGAACAGGCCCATCGCCCCAAGCGCGATTATTATGTCGTTAGCGGCGCCGAAGACGACAACGAGCGACGGCACGGGCGACCTGAATATGAGAAAGACAACGAAGAAGATCAGTATGAAAGCGATGATTATTGTGTTTGTGAGCTCTGAAAGGAAGAACTGCCCGAGGGTGGGAGTGACCTGCTGGTATGAATATGAGGTGAATGGAAGTATGCTGTGCAGCGCTGCTATCGTCTCGTTCTGATACTTCGCGCTTGCAGCGCTGTAAGCGGATTGGGCTGCAGACGTGAGCACTGAGGGATCGCTCGAGTTAGTGTTAGTGATGTTGCCAACTCCGAATGGCTGCAAAGCGGCGAGCTCCTCATGGAGCGAAGTCTGCATGTGCTGGAGCGACGCGTTGACGTTGGCGTTCATCTGCTGCAGCTGCTGGAGAAGCCCAGGTGTCTTGTTCTGCTGGTATGCGATGCTGAGCGAGGTGGCGTTAACGAGGTAGCTGGAATAGTTCGCCTTTTGGGCATAGAACGCAATCAGGTAGTTGTTAGCGTTTGCCAGGCTCTGGTTTATCGGCAGCGTTATCTGCACTCCGCCGGGGCTCGCCGCTATCTCCGGCGCCTGCACGTGGAGCGCCGCGCTTATCTTGCTGGCAAGCGTGCCTACGCTGAGCGTGGAGTTTGTCTGCACTATTATGCTGACACCGCCGCGCAGCGACGTGTCGAGCACTATCTGCGTCGAGAGAAGTATGCCAATAGCCATGAGAACGAGCGGCACCGCGATGAGCAGTTTAAGTTTTTTGTAAGTATATAGGTTCGGCAATCTCATGCTAATCAATTTCGTGTGTTTTGCTACTCGCTACCATCCCACGGCTGAAATCGTGGGTTTTCCCGCCCGCAACTTATAATAAGTCTCTGAAGTCTCTGCCTAGCTGTACTTTCTCATCAGCTTGTTGTGCAGAGTCTCGGCTGCGCCGTAGAATATTATCATCAGCCCGAGGAGAGTGAAAGCCCATCCGAAGAACAGCTGCAGCGAAAGGGAGATGCCCTTCACGCTATAGTATAGCAACAGTATTCCGAGTAGGAACAGGTACAGCGCCCAGTACACCGACCTGAACACTATCCAGCCAGAGCTTTTTGCTAGATAGTCCAGCAACCGGTCAAAGTCGTTTTTGGCCACTTCAACACCTAATACTAATGCTATGCAAAGCTTAAAAGATTATGTTGGTGTGCGGGGGGTGAGATTTGAACTCACGCAACCACTAGGGTAACAGGCCCTGAACCTGTCGCATTTGGCCAAGCTCTGCCACCCCCGCGCGATGCTACTTGCACTTGCACCTTTTAGTATCTTTGTCTTGCTTTCTCTTCTTCCTTTCTCTTGATGCATTTTTATTTATTTGAGTAGTTAGATAGGCATGCAGAAGATAAGCGGCGCGGCTGCAACTGCAGTGGGACTGGGGGCGATAATAGGCGCGGGCATCTTCGTGCTCAGCGGCACTGCAATAGCGCTAGCTGGGCCGTACGCTCTTCTCGCCTTCATCCTGGTTGGCATCATAGTTTTCATAGTGGCGTTGGAACTTGGCGAGCTCGCGAGCATAATGCCCAACGCTAAGGGAGCTTCCTACTCGTATGTGTACAAGGCATTCGGCAGCGAGCTCGGGTTCATCACAGGCATAATGATGTACTTCAGCTACGCCACATCCATCTCCGTCATAGCGCTGGGCTTCGGCTCCTACCTCTCAAGCATACTGGGCTTGCAGTCTGCAAGCTACTCCATACCTTTCGCGATTTTGCTCATTGCGGCCCTGGCAGGGATAAACGCGCTAGGAATCAAAAAGGCGGCAAGAGCAGACCTCCTGCTCGTGGTGGTGAAGATAGCCATACTCGTTACTTTCATCGCCTTCGCCTTCTACATTTCGATTCGCTCCGGAGGATTCAGCTTCGCCAACTTCGAGGCCTCGCCGGCGCAGCTCGGCATAGCGCAGATCTTCGCTGCTAGCATAGCCATAATCTTCGCCTACTCTGGATTCCAGAACATAGCCACCTTCACCTCAAGGGTGGAGGGCGGCCCCAGGTCCGCTGCCAGGGCGATAATGAGCGCTGTGCTTATAAGCATGGTCCTGTACGTGATGGTGGTCATCGCGCTGATGCTGCTCGCTCCTGCGAGCTCGTACAAGATAGGCGGAGACCCGCTCGCATTTGCGCTGAAAAGCGCCAACGCGCCTTCATGGCTCATACTCCTCACCGACATCGGGGCACTAATCGCTACAGCTTCAGCGTCGCTCGCGATGATACTCGGCTCCTCGCGCCTCCTCTACCAGATAAGCAGCGACGGCCTTCTTCCGAAAATACTGCGCAAATACGACGCGAAGCGGGACGTTGCTGTGCGAGGCGTGGCGATCTCAGCCATAATCGGGGCTGGCATGCTCTTCGCAGGCAACATATACATAATAGCGGCTATAAGCAACTTCGGGCTCCTCTTTTCCTACCTGATGAGGGGTTTCGCTGTGGTGCACTTCAGGAGCAGGCGCACATACGGCGAGTTCAAGGTTCCCTTCTATCCTTACCTCACGCTGATCGCGATAATCGGGATACTTGCTTTTATGGCAGGCATGCCGCGCGAAGCGCTTGCCGTGGGGGTCGTCCTGATGCTCTCCCTTCTCACAGTCTACTACCTTCTCAGGGAGGTAGAGGGCAAGAAAGTGATCAGGATAAGGCTTTTCCGTTGACGTGAGCATATGCTTGTTGGGATTGTAGGTGCGCCGAACAAGGGCAAGAGCACCATCTTCTCAGCCCTGACTATGGCGAACGCAGAAATAGCAGATTACCCATTCACCACCATAAAGCCGAACTTCGGAGTCGCCTACGCGACCAAGGAATGCGTGGAAAATGAGCTGCACGTGAAATGCAAGCCGAGGAACGGCCTGTGCGTAAATGGGGTAAGGCAGATGCCTATAAACATAACGGATGTGGCGGGGCTTGTCCCAGGCGCACATCTCGGCAAGGGAATGGGAAACCAGTTCCTGAGCGACCTTGCCGGAGCAAGCGCTTTTGTGCAGGTTGTGGATCTTAGCGGAAAAACGGACATGCACGGCAACCCCTGCGAGGGCTGCGACCCTGCCGAGGAAGTGGAGGCAGTGAGGAAGGAGATGGCTATGTGGCTAGCGGGCATAGTATCGAAGCATATGGGCGCGCTCTCAAAAAGCAGCAATGGCACAAGAGCCCTCGTCGAAATGCTGTCCGGATTCAACCTGAAGGAAGAGCATGTTGCAAAGGCAGCCGAGGAGAGCAGCCTGAGCACAGCGTACATATCCTGGGGCGAGGAGGAAGCGTATGCCTTCGCTGAGAGGCTTCTAGCAATCAGCAAACCTACGGTTGTTGCCGCTAACAAGCTGGATATTGCCGACTCTGGAGCGCTCGGAAGCCTGAAGAGGAAGCTTTCGGGCTATGCAGTTATCGGATGCTCTGGAGCGATAGAACTGGCGCTCAGGAAGGCTGCTGCGAGCGGAGTGATAGACTATGTTCCCGGAGCGAGCGGTTTCGAGGTGAAGAAAGGCGTGAGCGGCGAACAGAAGAAGGCACTTGATTACATGGCTGGCTTCCTAGCGAAAAACAACGGAACCGGAGTGCAGGAAATAATCAATACTGTGGTGTTTGGCGTGCTTGGCTGCATAGTGGTGTATCCGGTTGAGGACGAGAACAAGTACACGGACCACTTCGGCAACACGCTTCCAGACGCGTTGCTGACTGAAAGAGGCACGAAGGCCGTAGAGATGGCTGAAATGATACACACTGACCTTGCAAAGAACATGCTCTATGCGATAGACGCAAGGAAAAAGGTCAGGCTGGCAAAGGACTACGTGCTCAAGGACAATGACGTGATAAAGATAGTCAGTGCTGCGAAATGAGGCGCGGTCAGCCGCCTATTAGCGTGTTTATTGGTATGGTCTCAATCCTGCCGTTCATGCCTGTTATCAGCGCGTAGTTCCTGGTTATGAGCGGCTGCGAGGTTAGGTGCGGGATGCCTGTCTGGATTCTGTTCACCAGATTCCCTGTTGTGAGGTTGAGTATGAATAGGGTGCCTCCATCGCTTATCTCAATTATGTACTTCCCATCAATTATGTTGGGCGCGCCCTCTTCCTGGCCGGTGTCGAACGCCCAGATCGGCCTGCCTGTGCTGGCATTTACTGCAAAGAGCACGCTAAGGAAATTTGAATCAGAATATACTACGCCATTGTAGATGACTAGTGGAGTGACAGCGTTCTGGGTGTAGTTAAGGCCAAGGCCTGATACGGACTTGCCTGTCACGTTCATTGTGCGCACTGCCAGCGACTCGTTGAACTCCCAGAGTATCCTGCCGGTAGTCCTGTTGAAGGATATCAGGTGCGGGTTGTTGAACGCGCTGTTGGACAGGTAGTCGCTGATAACGTTTCCATTGTACACTACAGCACATTCATCGTTGAATCCTGTGCTTGCATTCGCCTCATCAGTCTCCCAGAGTATTTTCCCTGTAAGCGCATTCATTGCGAAGAAGCCGCCGGAGTTCTTGTATGTGCCGTTCGGATACACGTAAGCAGACGAACCTCCGAAATAGACTGTGCCGTTTGCAAGCACCGGAGAGGACAGCAGGTCGGGCTTGTTGAATGAGCCGTTGGCTTCGATAGTGCCGTGGGTTGCATTTATCAGGTAATACCTTCCAAGCATTGTAACAGCTATGACGTTGCCATCGTAAAGGGGCGGGGTCGCCATGGCGCTACCGGTGGTGTTAACCTGCCAGAGCACGCGGCCGCTGTTCAGGTCAATGCCGATTATGGCGTTGTGAAGGTTGAAGTACTGCGGAGGCACCTCTTGATTGTTGCCCATGGCCACAACCACCACGTTGCCTGCGGTTATCGGCTGCGACATTATCTGGTTCGGGAATACGTCGTGCCACAGCACCCGGCTTGTGTCTTCCTGTATGGCGATAACTCCGCCGCGGGTAAGGTCGTACCTGCTCTGCTGGAGCAGCGTAAGATTGCCCATTGTGCTGACCAGGAGGATGCCGCGGTATAGGGTGGGCGTGCCTATTATGGCGTCACCCACGCTCATGTTGATTGGGCTTATGGACGCATTCAGGAAGTATACGTGGCTCGGAACCCCGCCGTACTGCTGCGCCCCATTTCCGATGCCGGAGAACTGTGCCGTTGCCACGCTCGCGTGAGGGAATGCGTAGGTAAGGAACAGTATGAATGCAAGCAGGATCGCTCCGGAGGCGAGAAAGGCAGTGAGTTCTGGGTGTCGCATATTCCCATCAGAAAATTTGTTTCGAAAAGTTATAAAACAGATGCAGGAATCAGCAGAGCGCCTTGTAGATGTGGATTATGGCCCCGCGCAATGGGTCTGGTTGCGAGAATACTTCAGTGAAGTTCTGGTTTGCAAAGGGGGAGGTATCGTTTGTGTTGTTTGAAAGGAGGTATATGTAGCTGACATTCAGCGACCTGATTAGAGTGCAGTTTCCTGTTGCGAATATGCGGTCGTTGTCTTCTATGAGCTGGGAAAGCGGATACGTGTACTCGTCTATCTCAGTATAGGGGTACATTGCGAGAAGTGCGCGCCTGCCGCCGAGGCTGGTGACAGTGTTCTGAAGGGAGGCGTAGTCGCTGACAGCGAAAAGGGAAGAGCTGCTGGTGTTGTGTAGCGCGAACAGCGAGGCGTTGATCTCGGAGCTGCTTATCCATTGAAACGGCATGCCTGCCCAGTGCAAATAAACCACCGGGAAGTTGAGCATGTTCGCAAGCACCAGCGCGATCGCCACCAGCTTCCAGCCGAGCTTCCTTTTGTAGAGGTTTGCAAATACATAGCCGCTGAATATGCTCAGCATCAGGAAAATGTACAGGAAGAGCTTGTTCGCGTCTGACCCGTCGAGCTCGAAGGAAAAGATTGTAAGCATTATCCATATAGCGATGAACGGAAGGAGAAACTGCCGCGCCTCCTTCTTCGCAAGCTTGTAGCCGATTATTGCGAGCAGCAGGGGCAGCCCGACCAGGTCTATCCAGAATGACGGCACATAAACGATGTTGGAAATAATGGTTGAGACTATGCCGCTGCCTGTCCTGTAATAGCCATTATAGACGAAATGGTATCTTCCAGGGACCGGAGGCTGGCTTGCCATGTACAGCACCTGCGGCAGCGCAAGAATGACAGCAGGCAGGAGCACGTAGAATGCCAGAGCCGCCACTTCCCTCCGCCGCTTCCTGTCTGCAAACAATTTCAGGAAAACGAAGGCTCCAACAAAGGCTAGGACAAGCAGAGTGATGGGGTGCGTGAGCGGCATGAGCCCCGCTATGGCTCCGATTAGTAGCATCTGCCAGCGCGTGAACCGCTTCCTAGAGAAGGTGAGCTGGTAGGCGAAGTATATAAGGGAAATGCCGAGGGGGAGGGCGAGGACAAATCCCCTCTGCGGAAGGAGGTTCTGGTAGATTATCGACGTCCAGCCACTGATTATAATGCCGCTGGTCGCGATGAGCGCGCTGATACCTGTGGCGTTTATGCCATAGTCATGCATGAAGTAAGAGAGTGGGGCCAGATTATTGGGAAAGGAAGGGAACACAGAGCTTAGCGGGTAGAGTATGAACGCCATTATGAAATCGCTTCCGAACCAGAAGACCAGCATGGCGGCCAGCGTTGCGAACTTACTTTTCAATACGGCGTAGGCGAATTCTGTGGTGAAGACCACCGCAGACAGGAAGAGGATCAGATAGGGGATTATCGCTGCCCCCACCAGTCCGAGGCCGTATTTTATGAGCAAGGCAGAGTAGAAGTCATTTATGAACGGGAATACGTTTACCGCGCCTACGGTGTAGGGGAATTGCGGCGGGAAGCCGCTGTAGATCAGCGAGTTCCCGATGCCAATGTGGTAGAGAAGATCTGAGCAGATGGATGGGCCCAGGCAGTAGAGCGCGCCGTTGTACATGTAGAGAGATGTTAGGAGCACGAAGGCGATCACTCCGTAGACCAGCAGGATCACATAGGCGATCTCCTTCGGCATCGCAGTAAGCTTTGCCTTCCTGAGCGCAAGCCTGCCTGGGCGCAGCGCCTTCCTGTAAAGGCTGCAAAGGGCAATCAGTACAAGCGCGATAATCGCAAGCGAGAAGTAGAAGACATAATCGCTGAACCCGCGCGCCAGAGCTTCGAGCCCGAGGACCAGAAACGACGACAGCACTATGCCGACTGGTGCCCCAAGGGCAAAGGTCTCAAGCAGGGAGTCGAAGAATCGCAGGAGCTTTACGAGCAGGAACCCTAGAGCAAGGGAAAGCAGAAGGAAGGCAAGCGCCAGAAGCATGCTAATCAAGTGCCATAAAAAGTTAAAATAGGGATCGGCCTGCCGGAACGTGCAGGGCTAAGAGCTGACCTTCCTGGAATACGAGAGGATGGCAAAGGCCTCAGTCACTGCAATGCACGTTATAACAGGTATGGCTATCCAAGAGGTCAGCAGAAAGTCAAACGATGGCGAGACCGAGGGAAAGACAGAGCTTATTACCTCGTATATCACTATTATGCCTATTGCGTAAACCATAGCCGCGTACACGCCGTTTAGCACTCCTGCTCTCTCTGCCTTCTTGAGGCTGCTGGCCTTTATTCCAACCTCAGCGCCGATTGCTGCGCCTATGACCAACGGAAGTATCACATCTCCAGGGGAGAACAGTATGAAGCTCGAGGCGCTGGACAGCAAGCCTGCCAGGCTTCCGGAACTGAACGATGTGCTGGAGGTTACGAACCTTATGGCGAGCGCAACGAAAAGAAGGACCAGCCATGCGGATATGGGTCCGGCTATGTTGGTGCTGGAGCTCTTTCTATTGTCACCCTCGTCCGCTTCCTCTTTCGGAGGCGCATCACCATAATATTGGCGCACCATCTAGCCCACGTATGCGATACTTAAGCGCAGCAAAACATAAATACGTAAACTACCCACCCCTGAAGGGCGCGGACTTAGGTTGCGAGGGATAAGATGAAGGTGGGCTTTGAAAAGGTAAGCGCACTCATAGACGCTGACAGAAGTGAGATGGTAAGCACTCTGGCCAGGATGATAAGCATAAAATCAATATCGCCTGCCAGCGGAGGAAGCGGCGAGGCAAAGAGGGCCGACTTCCTGCAGAGCCTGCTCCGAAGATGGGGCTTCAAGGTCAAAAGATACGACTACCTCGATGGCACTAGAACAAAAAGGTCTAACCTAGTCGTAAAATTTGGGGCCGAAAGGAGGACGCTGTGGGTGATCGCGCACACGGACACAGTAGCAGAAGGCGACAGAAGGCTGTGGAAGACAGACCCTTTCAAGGCAAAGATAGAAAATGGCAGGATTTACGGAAGGGGGAGCGCAGACGACGGATGCGAGGTTGTGGCGAGCATCTTTGCGCTGAAGGCTCTGAAAGACTCAGGGGCAAAGCTGAGATATAGCATGGGCGTAGCACTCGCTGCCGACGAGGAGCTGGGAAGCAAGTATGGGATAAAGAAACTGATGCGCGAAGGCATATTCAAAAAGCAGGACCTGGTGCTTGTGCCTGATTACAGTTCTCCTGGAGGAAGGAAGATAGAGATAAGCGAGAAGAGCATGCTTTGGCTGAAGATAACTGTCGTGGGCAGACAGGTACATGCGAGCGCCCCTCAGCTTGGAGTGAACGCGTCGCGCTATGCTGCAAGGCTCATCAACGAGATTGACAGGTATATGCACAAAAAGTACAACGGCAGAGAGAGGCTCTTCAATTCCCCATCTACATTCGAGCCGACTAAACATGAGAAGAACGTAGACAGCACTAACATAATCCCTGGCACAGATGTATTCTACATGGATTGCAGGGTGCTGCCACGCTACAATCTCGACTCAGTAATAAGCGACTTCAGGAGGATAGCTCGCAGGAAAGAATTCGGCAGGGTGAAGATAAAGATAGAAACCTTCCAGAGAGATGCCGCGGCCCCCACAAGCGAGAAAGCTGAAATAGTGGTGCTGCTGAAGAGGGCGCTGAAGGAGCTGCGGGGCATAGATGCAAGGTGCGTTGGGAGCGGAGGCGGCACAGTGGCATATTTCTTCAGGAGGAGGGGCATACCTGCTGCGGCGTGGGGCACTATGCCTGGAGTAGCGCACCAACCAAATGAGTACGCGGTCATAGACCGGATGCTGAATGACGCAAAAGTCTTCGCATACCTTTGCCTCTGAGCTACCTAGAAGATGTTCTTAATTATGGTGCTCAGTATCACCCAACCGTCGCGGAACGTCCTAAGCTTGCCCTCGCCGGCCGCCCGCCTCTTCTCCGAGCTAGGCACCTCTACCACCTTTAAGCCCTTCTTTATGGCTTTGATGTTTATTTCTGTTTCTATGCCAAAGCCCTTCTCTTGCAGACCTAGCCTCTGAGGCACGCCCTTCCTGAAGCTCCTGTAGCCGTAGCACATGTCGGTATAGTTAGAACCAAAGAGGAGATTCACCAGGAAGACGAAGAACTTGTTGCCGATTACTCTTATAAGAGGTATATCCTCTGAGCCCCCGCCTATTATGAACCTTGAGCCGGTGCACACATCATAGCCTATGTCTATGGCGTCGATGAGCAGCCTGAGCTCCTTCGGCTCATGCGAGAGATCCGCGTCCATTGCTATCAGCACATCGCCTTTGGCCGCCCTCAGCCCCTTCATGAGCGCGGCTCCCTTGCCTACGTTGTCGTAGATTACCCTCGCGCCCATCCTTCTTGCTATCTCAGCGGTCCTGTCCTTGCTCCTCACGTCGTCCACCACTATTATCTCGTAGTTGTAGTCATGAAGCTGCTTCTTGACGCCGCGCAGCACCTTGGCTATATTCTTCTCCTCGCGGAAGGTAGGTATAACTACGGAAATCAGCTCGCTCTTTCTGCTGGGCATAACTTTGATAATTTCATGCTTATGTATTTAAAGCTGAACTGAGAAGTGTTTGCAGAAGTAGCAATACGCAAACTGCCCGCCGCTAAAGCGCGTGGGGTTTCATCGAGATGAACAACATGGAACACAGTTCCGCAAAGCTTGACATCAAGAGCCGGGCCTCAATCTCAGCAATCTCAGGCCGCTTATGCTTATCACAGCTTCTTCGCTCCGCTGAAGGTCGCTGGCTTAGGTTGCGAGGGATAGCATGAAAAGCGTAAAAATGGCCCGCCTAGTCGGCACAATACTGAAGAGCAACTTCGCCAGGCTTAGCAGGCCGTACAAGCTCAACTTCTCAGTAACATACTGGTGCCAGAGCCGTTGCTCGCACTGTTCGATTTGGATGATAAAGCCAAAGGGCGAGCTGACGCTTGATGAGATAAAGGAGTTCGCGAAGCAGAACACGTATTTCCAGTGGGTGGAGCTCACAGGAGGGGAGCCCTTCCTGAGAAACGACATTGTGGAGATCGCGAGGGCTTTCAACGAAAGCAGCAAGGACCTGTACCTGCTCACCATGCCGACCAACTCCCTGTGCAACTACGATATGGAGATAAGGAAGATAGAGGAGATAGCGCAGCTCGGCATACCCAATGTCGTCATCACCGTCTCGCTCGACGGCTACCGCGAACTGGAGGACAAGATAAGGGGCGTGCCTGGAAACTACGACAAGGCGATACGCATGTACAAGGGCATAAGCGAGCTGAGCAAAAGGTACACCAACCTTATACCCACGTTTGGCTTCACGATAATAAACGCGAACGCTGGGCAGTTTGAGAGAACAGTCAATGAGGTGATGAAAGAAGTGCAGGGGATAAGCTACACCAACTTCCACGTCAACGTCGGCCAGGTAAGTGACAACTACTACAACAACAAAAACAACCCTATAGCGGCTCCGGCGGAACTGGCGATGAAGGACGTCAGTTTCCTCCTTACTAAAATGAGAAGCACAGGCGAAACTGGAATCGCGCGCAGGGCGAAGAGGTACCTTGAGATAAAATACATGGAGGGCGTTCTTGAATTCCTGCGAACAAAAAGGAGCCCGGTCCCGAACAGGGACGGAGAGCTCAGCATTTTCATGGACAGCTATGGCAACGTATTCCCATCGATAATGACGAGCAGAAAACTTGGCAACATAAGGCAGGACGGCTACAGGCTCACAGACATGCTTGCAAAGGCAGACCTCGGGAGGCAGAAGGAGTACTACTACACTCCGTGCGAGAGCTACCAGTCTGTGCTGGGATCGCTGCTGCATTTTGGCCTCGAAACAAAACTTGGCGCGAAAGAACGGCAGGCGGTTATGAATGAAGTTAGCCCGCCAACCTGACAAGCGCACAGGGCCAGTGATCAAATGCGAAGCCTCGCCGCCAAGTGCAACGAAAAGATGCATGGAATAGCGCTGGTGCTTATACTCCTCCTTGGATCCTATCTCTGCCTCGCATTTTTCTACGGCGTTAGCCCGATCAACGGATCCGACAACTACCTTTACAGCCAGTACGCCTACATGCTGGAGGCGCATGGGCTTCATTCGATTGCGGGCCTTGGGGTGCTCTCTGTACAGTTCATACTCATCGCAGGCATTGCCTTCTTCTTCAAGCTGCTGGGGCCGAGCATGTTTTCAAATGCAATCTTTGACATACTGGCATTCTTGGCAACGATAGTGGTAATCTACATCATGGGAAGCGAGCTGCACAGCAAGCGCGCCGGACTCATAGCGGCTCTCCTGTACAGTTTTCTGCCAGTTGCTGTGATAGAGGCCTCGAACTCTGGCGATGACATTGTAGTTGGGCTCTTCGCTGCGCTCGCTGTGCTCTTCATGGTTCTGGGCATGAAAAGGGAAAAACAGAGGCGCATATTTTACTTCCTCTCGGGCTTCGTCGCAGCGATCGGGGTGCTTACCAACGGCATAGAAATCACCATACTCGCGTTCATTTTGCCGTACCTCCTGTTCTTTGCGGTAAAAGACAGGAAAAAGGGCGGGCTCAAAGGCTTCTACGCCCTGCTGGCCGGAATCCTTGTTGCGGCAATGGCGATAGTAATAATAGGATATGTGGGATTCCAGAAACCCCTTTATGTCTACGAGCAGGCCTCAAGCTCCTACAACGACTGCTGGGGCACGTGCGAGAGCCTTCTCTCCACGGATGTGCTTACCCAATACTTTCACATACTATTCCCATACGCCATATTTTCGCAGCTAAGCAGCGCTCAGAGCCAAGCTTCGCCCGATTGGCTGGCCTCAGCGCTGAATAACATCTTTGACATCCAGACTGGCTTCACGGATGCGAAACTTGAGATAGGCCTTTATTTCTACTTCGCGCTTCTGCTTGCTCTTGTCCTCTTTTATCTCGGAGACAGGAGGATGATTGTGCCCGCTTTGTGGATCATAGCGACTGTCCTGTACCTCAGTTTCGGGAGCAGGAGCCTGGTGAGCTACGTCAAGATAAATGTAGTGTATCCCAGATTCGCACTGCTGTTCTTTCCGGCGGCTGTGCTGCTCATTGCGTTCGGGCTTGCGGATATCTTCGAGCTTGCTGACGCGAGAAGGAGCAGAAAGAAAAAGATCGCCTACTATGCCTGCTCGCTGGCCGCAAACGCGTCCCTCGTCATAGTAATACTTGTGCTGTTTGCCCAGTCGGTGTATGCGATACAGTACCTGAACTACTCGTGGTATGCAAAGGTCTATCCGCTTCTTGAGGTCGGCGCATTCATAGACGCGCTCCCAAACAACGCAACCGTAGGCTGGTCTGAAGGGATACCTGTCTGGGTCTACACAGGTTACAGGTACACTCCCTATAATCTCAACGAGCAGAACTTCAACTGCACACAGATACCTGAAAACAGCTACGTGGTGATATCAACAAACAATACCAGATGGCAGAGTGCATGCGGGCTAACCAGGGTTTTCGGGCCGGTGGCTGTGCCGCAGTACCTTTCGAAGTACAACTATTGCGGCGGCACATGCTTCTACGATTTCTCGAACCTGACGGTCTACTACCGGGCGAGGAACAGCGTCTGAACGGATTCAAACCGCGATCACAGGCGACCTGAGGAACTATTGTTTAAAAGCTTCTTCTATCCATATCATAGCATCCAAAGAGCCAAGGTATGGACGTGATAAACATTGATATTCCTGGTTTTGGAAAACTAAAACTTATGTTTCTTGTTTCAGATTTTACGGGTACTCTATCCACAGACGGCAGACTGCTTGCCGGAATCAAAGACAGGCTCAACCGGTTAGCAGATAAACTAGAAATACACGTGCTAACAGCTGACACCTTTGGTACAGCCACCAACGCGCTAAAGGGTGTGAGGTGCAGTGTTCATATACTGAAAGGCAGAAATCTTGATGTGCAGAAGCAGAAATTTGTTAAGAAGCTTGGCCCAGAGAAGACTGTCGCAATTGGAAACGGAAACAACGACAGGAAAATGGTAAGGTCGGCAAGGCTTGGAATAATTGTGATAGGTGACGAGGGTGCCGCATCCCAGGCCCTCATTTCAGCCGATGTTGTTGTGAAATCCCCGCTCGATGCGCTTGACATTTTATTGGCCCAAAAGCGTTGTAAAGCTACGCTGCGTTATTGAAAGGTTTGATGAGATGTACATTCTTGGCATATGGGACGGACACGACGCAGGAGCCGCGCTGCTGGAGGACAACAAGATAATCTTCGCATCCAACGAGGAGCGCTACACGAAGCGCAAGCTTGAAATAAAGTTCCCGCACAACTCGATTGCCGCGGCGCTTTCATATGCGAACCTGAAGCCCAGCGATATAGAGGAAGTGGCCTTCCCGACGGCCGAGTTCGCGAAAACAGCATCAAGGCTGCTGCCCTACCAGCAGGAGGTCTACTACAGGTTCAGAAGAAGAAAGATGGCGCTGAGGCCGCGAACGCACTCCCTGCGCAGGTTCATGAAGACGTTTCAAACAAACATCGGGGTGATGCCGCCGTTCGTGGCGCTGAGCAAGGCTGTGATAAGCGGGCACCTCAAACATATGGGATTCCAAAGGTTCAGGCTCCACTACGTGGATCATCACACGTCACACGCCGCAACCGCGGCCTTCGCATCGGGCCTCGACAGGGCACTAGTCATAACTCTCGACGGGCTGGGAGACGGGCTGAGCGGCTCTGTAAGCACGCTGTCGAAAAAGAAACTTGAGAGGAAGCACGCGATAAGCGCACGCAACTCGCTCGGCATATTCTTTGAGCAGGTCACAAACATAGTAGGCATGCGCGAGCTCGAGGATGAGGGCAAGGTCATGGCCATGGCCTGCTACTCCTACCCATTCCCGTTCGAAGAGAACAAGCTCAAGGATTTCTTCAGGGTAGAAGGCGTGAATATAATAGCCAAATACTCGCACCTGAGGCAGTACGATCTCCTTGAGCGCATGGCGTGGGCGATGCCCAGGGAGCAGTTCGCGTACATGGCCCAGCAGCTGCTCGAACATGTACTCACTGAGTTCGTGAGCAATGCCATAGAAGAGTACGGGATCGGGGATGTGGCGATGGCCGGGGGCATTTTCTCAAACGTCAAGGCAAACATGCAGGTGAGGAACCTGAGATCGCTGAAGAAATGGTTCATATTTCCGCACATGGGCGACGGTGGCACGGCGCTCGGGGCGGCTATGCACGTGAACTACGTGCTAAACGGCGTTTCCAAGTACATCTTTGCTGATTCCTACCTTGGTGATGAGTTCAGCTCTGACTACATAAAGAAACTGCTGAAGAAGGAAAAGGGCATCAGCTTTGAGAGAGAATCTGACAAAAGCGCGCACGCAGCAGAGCTGATAGCAAATGACAACTATGTCTTCTGGTACCAGGGAAGGATGGAATACGGCCCAAGGGCGCTGGGCAACAGAAGCATACTTGCTGCGGCAGGGTCAGAAAGCGTCAAGGAGAAGCTCAACCTGTACGTGAAGCAGCGGGAGTGGTATCAGCCATTCGCGCCTTCCATGCTAGCCGGAGAGGCAAGGCGGCTTCTCGAAGAGGTAAAGGGCGAGGACAAATTCATGACCATGGCCTACAGGGTGAGGGAGGACAAGACGGATGTGATGCGCTCTGTGGTGCACGTAGACAATACTGCCAGGCCGCAGATGGTGCGCGACGAGAACAAAAGCTACAGGAGGCTCCTCGAGAAGGTAAGGCGCGGCAGCGGCTATGGAGTAGTGCTGAACACCAGCTTTAACATACACGGCATGCCAATAGTGATGAGCCCGGAGGACGCGCTGCTGACAATGAAGAAGACCAAGACCAGGCACATGTTTCTCGGAGACTTCTATGTCGAGAACGAGGGTGCTTGACTCTGCCATTTTTGGGATACGCCACAACCGCTGCCGTATACTCCTCATTCGTATTGATGGCCGCTTTCCTTGTAATTGGGAGAAAGCGGCTTGTCAAGCTGCTCCGCGAGAGCATGAACATTTACTCGCTGATAGCCCTTGCAGCCATACTCGCCTTCTTCCTCGCCTTTGCGCTCATTTATGTCAGCCCGACAGAGCAGCTCTATTTTGACGAAAACATCTACCAGGGCATAGCGCTAAACATACTGAATAACGGCAATGCGCTCTGGTGCCAGTTCGGCAGCGGCTACGTGAGGACCTGCTTCATCAATGCGATCTACCACGATCCGGTGGGATGGTCAGCATTCGTGGCGATAGCTTTTGCAGTGGCAGGAATAGGCACGCAGACAGCATATGGCCTTGAGCTGCTGGTCGGAGCGCTCTCGATAGTCTTCACCTTTCTGCTGGCCAGCGTGCTCTTCGAGAGGAAGGAGACCGCTGTAGTCTCTGCGCTCGCGATGGCCCTTATGCCGGGGCTCTTCATCTGGTCGAGGACCCAGGCGGATTTTGATTTGCCGTTCATGATGCTGGCGACGCTGAGCTTCTTCCTCTTCGTAGTAATGGTGAGGAGGAAGGACTTCGATTCGCTCGCTGCTTTCGCGTTCAGCCTTGCACTCGTGAGCTACATGAGGCTTGAGGCAATACTCCTAGTTCCGATTTTCGCGCTTCTGGCGTTCACCTTCGGCGAGAATGGAATTGCGGAGACAGCAAAAGAGAGGTACAGGATGGCAATCAGCGTGCTGACAGAGAATACTAAGGTGCTGCTTCTGCTTCTCGTTTTCATGATACTGCTTCTGCCGGAAGTGTATTATATAGCGATTGAGGCGCAGAACCCTTCATACGGCCAGGCGGCATCGCAGTCTGTGCTCTCTCTGGAAAACTTCAAAAACAATATAGCGACTAACGCTCTCTTCCTTTTAGGTTCGCTGAACGGCCTTAGCTCTTATCCGACTGAATTTCACTACACCATCTTCCCGCTCGCGGTCCTTGGAATTGCGGTTCTGGCTTTAGCGAGAAGGACCAGGAACAGGTTTGGAATTCTGCTCCTCCTGGTCCTTTGGTTTCTGGCATACTTCCTCTTCTACACATCGTTTTATGCTGGCTCTGCGCTTTTTGGCGTAGACTCGCGATTCATGCTGCAGATCCTTCCTCCGCTCTGCCTGCTCGCGTCTGCGGCGCTGGTGGGCATTGGCGACGCCTCAAGCATCATCGCACAGCGTTTAGGGATTGCCAAAAGAAGAGCTAAAGGCGGAGCCGCTATCAGGCATGCTGTCTTGGCTGTGCTTGCGGCGGCGCTGCTCATATATCCATTCTTCCTGCTCATCCCTGTGGTTTCGGTGCCTCCGAGCAGAATGCCACAGCAGTCGGTCATACTTCAGGCCATCACCTCCTTCTACGAGAACTACAGCAAGGTGCCATCAAATTGCCTCGTTTTCAGCTTCACTCCTGATATATGGGAAGAGGAGAACAGAAGCTCGGCCCAGATAGGTTTTCTTCTTGGGGCAAACCAGAGCGTAAAAAGCCACATACTCAGCTACAGCTGCCTTGCATTTGACTACGGCTACTGGTGCCTTGTGCCACCCTACTCAAACACGACTTGCAGCTACGTGGCAAGCCACTACAAGCTCGGTAACTTCACCAGCCCGCCCACGCGGCCCAATGGCACAAGGGTGGCATTTTACAAGATACTGAACTACACCTAGCTTCTACTTCTATGTCGCCGGCGCCTTATGAACAGCGAAAAGGCTATCAGCGCTATTATCATCACCACAGCAGCCAAAGCAATCTGGAAAAGCAGGTAACCGGCGAGGGCGGTAGGCGGCTGCACAGGGTTTATCGAGAAGGTCTCCATTGTTGCGTATGACAGATTGCCGCTGGAATAGGAAGCGAATGCAGCTGCGCCATAAGACGTGTATGCGCCACCGCTGGACTGCAGAGGAGGCGATGCGTTGAAAATGACGGAAGTAGACCCTTCCGGGGCAAGATCAACAAGGTAGTGAGAAGCGCCGACATAGTTGAATCCTGGAGGAAGAGCAAGGGAAACGTTGGCTTGCAGATAGTTTTGCCCGAGGTTGGTGACAACTACATCTATCTTCACTGTTCCGTTCTCAAGAGCGCCGGCGGAGGGGGATACCAGCACCTGAGCTACAGTGGCGTTGCCGTGGCCGTAGTAGAAGAGGCATGGAAAGACTGCTGTGAATGAAGATGCGCCCTGCTGATACACAGCAACAATACGCGCCGCATGAGTCCCGTTTTCAATTACGTTTGTAAAACCTATAGGCACAGTGGTGTTTGACTGGGGAGGCAGGCTGCCGATCTTGTATGAAGCCCTGTCCGGGGTAGCTCCGCTGAGCGAAGGAATAATGGCTACATTGATTGCTGAATCGTTTCCGCTATTGCTGAGGTAGAACAGCAGGGTGTTGCTGCTTTGGTTCGATTGAGCGCATCTGCCATTGAGCACAACTGTTCCGGCCTGAGCTAGCCACGCGAGCAGAAAGAAGAAGATTAGCACAATCGCTGGTCTGACCATGCAGCCACCTAGGAGAATGGAACCCAGAGCACAATATTATCCCCTCATTTATTTATTAAACTTTGGCTGCGACTTAATCGCATGGGCAGGCTTGCCGCTGTTCTGAGGCTTACGAGGATCGAACACAGTGCCATGCTTGTGATAGCTGTTATAGCCGCGGAGCTCCTCTCAGGCGGCCTCCCCCAGGCCGGCACTCTCATCCTCAGCCTGATAGCGCCCATATTCATAAGCATGGCCTCATTCGCGATAAACGACTACTACGACATGAAGGTAGACAAGCTGAACGCCAAGAACAGGCCGCTGGTCACGGGGGAGATCAAGCCGAGAGAGGCGGTTGTGGTGTCTCTCTTCTGCTTCGCTGTTGGCGTCGTAGCAGCTGCGTTCATAAACGTCTACGCTTTCGCGATTGCGGCTGTCTTCGCGGCTCTGGCCTATGTGTACAGCTACGCGCTTAAGGAGGTGTTCCTTCTCGGGAACATCTACGTGGCCCTCTCGATGGCAATACCATTCATCTTCGGCAACTACGTGAACAACAGCACGCTCTACCCAAGCATAGTGCTTGTAAGCACCATGGTATTTGCGAGCGGACTTGCACGAGAGATACATGGAACCATAAGGGACTTTGGGGGCGATGTAAAGGCGAGGAAGGCGAAAACACTGCCAAGGATTATCGGAATGAGGGGTTCGGCGATTGTGGCGTTGGCCCTGTATGCAGCGGGCATAGCGGTAAGTGTTTACCTCTTTTTCTACATCGCGCCGTTCAGGCTCAACCCGGTCTACGGCGCAATAATATCGGTAAGCGACCTGCTTCTCCTGTATGTCGGAATCGGTTTTGTGTACTCGGCTAAACAGAAATTCTATGAGAAGACAAGGAACGTTTCGCTGATTGCGATGGGGCTGGCGCTGATAGGGATATTTGCCTCTGCTTTAGTCTGACATGCTGACTGATTCACCTTCTTCTCCTCGGCTTGCCCCCCGGAAGGATCCTGACCAGAAGCACCACGAGCACCACTAAGAGCAGGGCGGCGTTGACAAGCATAATGCTGTATATCTGCGATATCTCCTGCTCTATATTGCCCAACTGCCGCGAAAGCCCAGCTGCGCTCTGGCTTGAGTTTGAAACAATGAAAGAGCTGCTTATGGTCCCGTCTGCCGACTCTAGGTTCACGGCAAGGAGCGAGGTGCTATATGCCTGATTTGCATAGCTGCGCTCCGCTGTGCCGTTCGAAATGACTGCCTGCCTGAAGTAGAACTCTGCCTGCGACGCAAACTGCGAAGGCCACGTGCCGTTAGTGGCGCGCATTATGTTTGCGAGCGTCTTCGAGTAGAGCTGAGGTGTGCTCACGTTGGGGGCCGAAGGCCCGAATGAATCAGCATAAGCTGTGGCGTAGAGCGCTGTGGCGTAGTCGCCATCGTTGTAGGCCTGGAGGGCGCTCTGAAGATATATGCTGCTGCCGTAGTTCCTTGCCCTATTTATTGCGCTCGCGGCGCTGGCCCTCAGGCTAGGAGATACCTGCACATAGTCGCCGCCCATATAAGAAGCTATCGAGTAGAGCTGCGACGCTGCCCTGCACCAGCCTACCGCGGAGGCTGCGGTATATATGCTCGCTGCTATGTCGTCAGTTGTTTCCTCGTTTGCAAGCTGCTGCTCGGCGTTTGCTAGCGTTATGTTTGCCCAGTACTGCCTCAGCCTGCCGCCCACAACGAACTCGTAGTTGTTTGTGGTCATTGGAGGTGGAATAAGAGATGAGCAGTAGTCCGAGACGTTTGAAAGCAGGTTTGCTGCGGCCGTGGTAGTATAGTTGTTTGAGTTTGCTAGTGCGAATGCGTTTATGAAGCTGAGGAATGAGAGGTCAGCAGCGGTATAGAGGAATCCGTTGCCCGCAAGCTTCCTGTAGTTGCCCAAATCGGCCTCGAGCTGCTGCTTCGCGAAGCTGAAGTTATTGGGTATGGAGGCTATGGTGCTGTTTGTGAAGTTGAAAGTGGAGTTGACCAGATTGCCAAAAGCGCTCGTGTTGCAGCTAGTGCAGCTTATGTTCGAGTCGCCGATAGCGCCAGCGTGGAAGGTCTGCGTGAGGTTCAGTGAGAGCATTGACGGGGATTTCTGGCCCAGCGCGTATGGAAGGGCCTGAGAGACATTGCTCACCTCAACAAGTGGTATGCGATATTTCTGCTGGGAGACGTAGTAAAGAAGCGCCTCCAGAGTATCGTTCGAAGAGTACGGGACGAGTATGAAGCGCATGCCCCCCGCAGCTGCTGCGGCGCTCTTGTCTGTTATGCCGCCGATCAGCCCGACGCTTCCATTAAGGGAAATTGTGCCCGTGGCTGTGAAGTTCTGCGCAAGCTGCACGTGCTCCAGCGCCGCGACCGCAAGAAGAGTGAACGCGAGCCCGCCGCTTGGGCCTGAGACATTGAGGCTGCTGTCCTCTATAGTATAGTTGAAGTTGTAGCTCTTCTCGTTAAGCCCGAGGAATGATGCTGCATACGCAGCTGCTGTCTGCGCAGACGCAATAGTATCTAAGTCAACGCTCGCCGGACCGTTCACCTGCACTCCGCCGTGCCCCGAGGTTACGTTCAGTTCCACCACGGTGAGGTTGCCGATGTTCTTATTGGTTATGACCGCTGGCACGTGTATTGAGGTTATATAAGCATTTGAACTGAGAGACAGAATGCTCAGCGCTAGCAGAGCTAGGATTGGTTTAAAAACAGCCATTAAGACATTTTTGCAGGTTAATATTTAAATGGGTTCCGTCAGAAGCTGCCGATAGTTTTCTGCCCGTATGCCGCTTTGGCAACTTTGCCTCCTGCAGATGACTTGGCAATCTCTATCACGCCGAAGACGCCGTCATAGCCTGGCTTTATGCTGACTCTATCCTTTCTTACGCTCTCTATCGCAGCGCCTATTTTCGCATCCAACTTGTTGATCTCATCTATGTCCGCTCCGAGAAGCACGTTGAACTCTGTGCCAAACCTTTCCACAAGCTTCGAGTAAGTCTCGCGGACTGATGCAGAGTATACGCTTTTGCCGCTCGCAAATGCTATCAGCTCATCGAGCGGTATGGCGTGCACAAAAGGAGGAGCGCCTTTGAGCACATATCCCTCTTCGCGGTCTGCAAGCTCTTCGACCCTGTGCAGCACGCCCAGAGTCAGCTCCTTCCTGCAGACCGGGCAGACATAGTTGTACTTTTTCGCCTCCCGCGGGCTGAGCGAGACGCCGCACTTCCTGTGGCCATCGTAGTGGTACTTGCCCTCCTCTGGATAGAACTCAATGGTGCGCTTGACATTTCTGTTCTTCAGCGCGTTTATTATGGCTTTGTACGAGAGCTCGTTCTCGCCGAACTCGAAGACAGTAGCCTCCCGGCCGAGCTTCGGAAGCGAGTGCGCGTCTCCGCTTGATATTATTGAATACCTGTCAAGCTTTGAGATGCGCCAGAACATCGGCGGATCTGCAGAGAGGCCTGTTTCAAGCGCGTATATGTTCTTTGCCTGATCCTCGTATGCTTCCTCGATTGAGTCAAATCCTCCCATTGACCCGAAGACGCCGAACCAGGGAGTAAAGGCGTGGGCTGGAAAGACGCACGCGTCGCTGTTTATCCCCATCACTATCTCAACGAGCTCCGCAGCTGTCATGCTAAGCTGCGGCCTGCCGTCTGCGGAGAGATTACCGAACCTAGCGAGCGCATCGTTCAACTGCTCAACACTTTCTATGTCAGGGGCCAGGATGCAGTGGTGTATTTTGGCGACGCTGCCGGTGCGGTCGAACACTCCGGCGCTTCCGCCCCTCGCCCTGGGGTAGATTGTGCAGACCTCGCCGCTCAGCACAAAGTTAACGCCTGTGTTGGAACCGGAGAGCCTGAACAGGCCGTTGCCCTGAGGCAGCATGCCCTCCTTTATCTCCTTGAACCTTTCAGGATGAGTGAAATCTCCGGTGCCAATAATACCTATGCCCTTTGTGCGTGCTGTCGCATCCATGTTCGCAAGCGTTAGCTTGTCGCTGCATGCCCCTGCGTATTTGGAATGCGTGTGCAGTTCGCTTACAAACTCCAGTGCATCACCTACTCTTCAAAACTCCGTTCTGCGGGCATATTGGATTCCTGCTCTTGGGCCCTATCAGGCACCGGCTGCATATTGGAACCTGCGACTGACAGATCTTCTTGCCATGCGCCTTTAAAACATATGCTATGTTCTTCCAGTACTTCCTGTCTACATAAGACTTGAGCTCTGCCTCTATCTTGTCTGGGTCCTTCTCCTTGCTAAGCCCTATCCTGCCGGAAAGCTTGATGACCCAAGTGTCCACAGGTATGCCCTCCACTATCCCGTAGGCGTTTATCAGTATAGTGTTTGCTGTCTTCCTTCCTATCCCCGGCAGCTCGAGCAGCTCCTCCATCTTGTCCGGCACCTTCCCGCCGTACTTTTCTTCTATTATCCTGCAGGCGTTGATTATGCTCTTCGCCTTGTTTCCGAAGAAGGCGACCCGGCTTATCAGCCTTGCAAGCTCCTCAGGCTTCGCGTTCGCATAATCCCTGGCGGTCTTGTAGCGCCTGAACAGCTCGGGGGTAACTGCGTTGATGACCTCATCGCGCGTCTGGGCCGAGAGGATTGCTGCTACGAGCAGGTCTATGGGGGTCTTGAAGTTGAGGTAGTATTTTGAATCCTTGTACTCCTTCTCCAGAAGTTCAACTGCCTGCTCTGCCTTCCTTCTGTCTAGAATTTTGAATGCTCGCACAAACTCACTTCCCCAGCGCGTAGCTCACGTCGTTCATGTTGCAGGAGGGTTAAACCCCTGCGAGTCGAGAGGGCCTCCGCATCCGTCTTCAAGCCCCCAGATTGCCGATATCCTAGAAGCACTGAAATTGTAATTGACTATGAGATACTTTGCCTGGCCCGCAAACGCGTACCATCGCCAGCAATGGCAGCAACAAGGGCTCGACATATTCATCGCATTGTCAAAGGTTGCCTGCTGCGCGCTGGTAAGTGTCATGTTCTGGTAACCAAGAAGTTCCTTTGCGAGAGAGGCGGATATGTTGTACGGATCCGCTGGGATTTGAGAAATGCCTGAGTAATTGCGTAACCCGTTCACCTGCTCCACGTAGCTTGTGAAATTCATCGGGCTGCAACAGGAACCCTGAAGATAAGAATCATTTTGCAGCCCATATATGAATGCCGGAATTGCACACAGGTTCGTATGCACTCCGCTCAAGTAGGCAAACCTCGCTTGCAAAACAGATTCGTTTAGCGGCTTAATTCCAGCTGCGGCATTTGCTGAGGTGTAATTGAGAGCGTAATAGCCCAATATTGCCATAAGCCCCAGAATCGCGACCGGGAATATTATGCGCTTTGCGGGGCTCTTCTTAGCCATGGATTAGTCTTGCATTAACACTTATTTAAAAGTGCACTTCCAAATCATAACGAGAGCGTGGCGAAAGTCAGAGACATTATGAACAAGCACATTGTAGCGGTATCGAAGATAACGAGCGTTGGCACTGCGATACAGCTCATGAAGAGGTCCCGCGTTTCCGTGGTGCCTGTGCTCGATGGCAAGGTGCTTTTCGGAGTGCTGACGATGGACGAGGCCGAGCGCCAGATTGAGAGGTGGGGGGACGAGCGGAATGTAGGGAGCATGCGACTAAGGCTGCTTTTCGCGGAGGCTGATGACAAGCCGGAGAGCGCGGCGAGATTGATGGTGGCTCACAGGCTTAACAGGCTGCCTGTGGTGGATTCCGCTTCAAGCATGCACTGCATAGGCATTATCAGCTCTACAGAGATAGCGCGCAGTCATAAGAAAAAGATATTCTAGCTGCTACTTCGCTATGACTATCTCTATCGTGCTGACCTTCGACTTTGTCCCGTCTTCGTTCTGCAGCTCCTCTGAGTGTATTGCGTTTTCGAGGTCGCCTACGTACCTGGCTCCCTGGAGGAACCTGCTTCTTGCAATCTCGGCAACGTCAACAGCGCGCGAGATTGTGTTGCCCCTCGCCTTTATCTTGACGCTCTTTGCCCCGTTGTTGAACTGCGTAACCACTGCCAGCACGTAGTTCATCGCGGGCTTCTTGCCTATGTAGACCACGTTCTCGGGCGTGCTGCTGCTTTCCTTGCTTCCACCGATCTCTTCTTCAGTTTGTTCAGCCATAGTTTCACCGCTTAGCATGAATCGCAATGAGCGTGTTGCTTGCTGTTATTGGTGCATAAGAATATATAAAATAAACTATTGAGTCTGCGGTTCCTGCTTCATGTGCTCATTTATTTTATCCATCACTACTTTTTCTGCAAGTGAGAATAGTCTTGCAGCATCCTCGTCGGTTTTGCCTTCGGAATTGATTTTGATCTGAGGCATTGTGTTTGAGGCTCTTACGAGCACCCACCCATTATCATTGAGCATCTTTATTCCATCAATATCAAGTATTCTAAATCCCATTTTAGCGAACTGGGGTTTTGTTTCCTCCAATACTCTGAATTTTATATCATCGGGGCAGAAAAGCTCCTTTATAGGAATTGCTGGGTATCTCGTTATGGAAGCTGCTAATCTGGAAAGGGTGTCGTTGCCATAAGCAAGCATCTCTGCCATCTTTAACGCTGCAAAGCAGCCATCGTCTAAGTTGAAATTCTCAGCGAAATAAAGATGGTTGCTGTACTCTCCGCCGAAAACAGCGCCTTCTTTTTCCATGGCATTCATCATGTATACGTGGCCTGTTTTGCTGGGTATCGGTTTGCCTCCGAGAGACCTAACGGTCTCTTCGACCGACATGGAGCAGGGCATATCGTAGACTATTTTTGCTCCGGGGTATTTTTTGCAGTAGCTGGCAGCAAATATTGAGACTGCTGTTCCGCCGGCGCCAACTATGTTTCCTTTTTCGTCAACGAAGCTCACGCGGTCTCCATCAGCATCGAAAGCACAACCAAAGTCTGCGCTTTTATCCTTTACCGCTTCTCTAAGACCCTCCAGCGCATCATCGGTCGGATTGGGGCCTCGGCCTGAAAATAGCGGATCTGGATTGCCGTTTATCTCGAATACTTCGCAGCCAAGCATTCTGAATATGTCGCTGGCCATTTTTGACCATGCACCGTTGCCGGGATCTATAACGACCTTTAGCTTCCTTTTCAGCTTCACTTTTGATGTGGCGTATCTGATGTACCTTTCCTTTACATTTTCATCATTTGAAACAGTCCCTTTTGCAGGGGATGCTTTGAAGGCTTTCCCCATGAATATTCCTTTCAGCTCCTCCATTCCAAATCCTTCGCCAATTGTTTTTCCCTTCTCCCTTGACATTTTGAAACCCTCCCACTCCGGAGGGTTGTGGCTGGCGGTTATCATTGCCCCGCCGTCGGCGCTGCCTGTCATAAGTGCAAAATAATAAACGGGGGTTGGAAGCACACCTATCTTGACCACATTTGTGCCAACTGAAGCCACGCCTTCGATAAAAGAGCGCTCCAGTTCTTCGCCCCCTTTTCTGTAGTCTCTGGCCACATAGACAGTTTTCCCTTCGCCAATGAGAGTTCCGAATGCAGAGCCAAGATCGTACGCAACTTCACTTGTCAGATCCAAACCAAAGACTCCCCTTATGTCATACGACCTGAATATGTGCGAAATTGATTCATCCATGCCGCATCAGCCGTGCGCGCTCCTTACGAGCCTCCGCCCAGCATTCCTGTTGCTCATAGCCTCATACACAGAATATTTCTTGATGACCATTGCCTTCACTCTGTCAATCTCTGCGGCTCCCTCACGCGCATGCCTTTCTGCCTGCCTGAGTTTTCCAGAGTAGGAATTGTAGGCTGTCGCTGCAGCTGCAAGTGCATCCCTCTCGTGAGGATTGGAAAACCTGCGCGATGTGAGGTTCTTTTTCTTTGTCAAGCTTATGTCTGTCTGGGGGACGAAGAGCACTGCATCGAAGATTGCTGCTAATCTCTCGACCAGCGAGTCCGGCCTCTTCTTGTCGCAGGCTATTACCACGGGCAGGCCCGCCTGGCTTATGGTGCTGACAAACCACTGCAAGCCTGCGAACCTTTCGGTAGCGAGCTTTATCACGTTGCCGTCAAGGTCGAGGCACGCTATCGCTGCCGTCTTTCCCGGGTCTATTCCCACTATCATGTGTTTCAAGCCATCAGCACAGGGAAGGGTTTGCATAGCAGAGCGCCTCGCGGACGGTCTGGGGGATTGCGAAGTAGCGGCAGTCGACCACAGCAATCGGCGTAGATGTTATGTTGTAGTACTGGGCCAGGAGCGCCTGTGCATTAAGCTGTGATGCCGAGGTGCTTATGCAGCTGTTCAGCTGTGTGTAGTTGAGGCCGGCCTGGTTAGCTATGCTCGCAAGCGTGTCATTCGAGACGTATGCGCCAGTGTACAGTGAATTGAGCTTAGATGCGAATGCGCCGAAGCCGCTCTGCTGGGAAGCGCAAAGCACGTACTTGGAAAGATAGAGCGCGTTGAACAGGCCCACCTGGGAGCCGATGCGCTGCGTATCAGCGCCTATTACTATCTTCAGCGTGAGATTGACGTTGTTTCCGTATAGCTCCTTTATCGAGCTAGCGTTGAGCAGGCTTCTGACCGCGCCAACAGCGTAAGGGTCAATGAACCAGTACACGCTTGTGGGCTTCTGGTTGATGCATGCGTACCTGCCCCCGATCGACACCACTCCTGTAGAGACGACGCTGTTGTTGGATATCTGCGAAGGCATCTCTGCCTGAATCAGCGGGGTCACTTCGGAGGTGTTCAGGTCGTTTATGGCGAAAGCGAGCGAGAAAGCAAAATTGTCAGCAATGTTCTTAGCTGCAAGATGCACATACCACGATTTGCTTGCAGGCAGGTAGCTGACCTGCATGCTGCTCACGTTGGTGATGAATGGTATGAGCGAGAGGGAGCTGTTCACGTTTGCATAGCTGGCCAGCACCCTTTCCACCAATGCCCGTATCTGCTGCGTCGTGTGAAGTGCGCTTGAGTTAGCGGAGGTGGTGTTGTTACTGGGCAGTATCAGTATTGGCTTCCCGTATGAGACAACCAAGAGGAGCGCAAGCAGAAGCACTATGAGCACTACAAGCGTCAGATGAAGGCTGTCGAGTCCCCCGAATCTTCCCAGCGGCTTTATGATTATGCTGGGCTCCTTTATTTTCGCCTGTTGCTTCATCCGATTCAGCTTAACAAAGTGAGTGGGAAATCCCACGCCATTTATGGGTGGGATGAAAGCGAACCTCTGTCATATGATGTATGATGTCGATAGATATATATAAGATGTACAAGGAGCTATTTTGTTTCAACACGTGTGCATATCTCGCATAAATTGATAGAGAAATATATCGCAGAACAAAAAAGGGATGCAATGGAAGTGACAAGAGCATATAGGTTCAGGATCTACCCGGAT